>Ga0209489_100540_pt1 | contig 71906 bp, 41 predicted proteins | sample SiratrowhiteBW_FD_187527 | JGI IMG/M metagenome (GOLD analysis project Ga0209489, IMG submission 187527) | Root nodule microbial communities of legume samples collected from California, USA - Siratro white BW (SPAdes) (version 2) | ecosystem: Host-associated > Plants > Roots > Nodule | place... | reverse complement strand
CACATTTCTAGATCCTAGATTCAATTCTTCAAACTTCAAGAGGTCTTCACCCATCCATCACATGATCTAGAGCATCTTCACTTGGTTGAATTCATCAAATCACTGCATCAGTCCACTGGTGCTAACAAAACTAATATGTAAAGATGATCGGATAGCGGCCCGATAGTGGGTGTCTCGATAGGCCCAATAACCTTGCTAGGATAGGCTCTAATACCACATCAAGAAGGAAACTTTAAACCTAACTTAACCTTACAAAATCGGCTTATAAAGTGAGATTGAATTCACTTTATAAATTATTGAAAGGTCTCATTTGTAGTCGACGTTCAACATAGTTTAAATAAAATTTGAAAGACTTAAAGTTTGATGCTTTAAAATTAAAAAAAAGAAGACTAAAACAGAATAAAAGATCGAGAGAGTAAAACAAATTTTAAGTTAAAAATTAGAAATTTAAATAATATACAGAAAGATAGCCTATAAATTTATTGTCGTTGAAGTTTGGATAGGAAACCGTGTTTGTCATATGAGTTTGCTTATTATTTATGGTGTTAAGTCTTTCCGATATCATCAAATAAAATGCAAGAGTTTTTTATGGCACAATAAAACATATACAAGGAATCGAATCAATGCTTTTATTCTTAGTACAAACTGCACATGAACTGCTATCCTTCAACTATATTGCAGATTCAGAATTTAGTTATTCCAAAGAGTCAAAGAATAAATGAAGGAATGGTTAAAAATCTAATTCAAAGAATGTGTCTAGTTAAACTGTTTGAGCTAGAAATATAGATAGTTGGGTCCAAAACCAAGGTTCCTATTTGGTAAGAATGTTAAGAAGCAAGACCCTTGTGTGGATCAAACGTCTGAACATGCACTCCAACTCCACCTCAAGATCTTCTATAGCCATTCTGACACCTGCTAACCTTTTGTTTGCACTTTGAAGCACCATGGCATCATAACTCATACCATCATCTGAGCAATGCAGAAGCCTTGATGTGAAGGACCTTTTCCCTGATTTGGAATCCAACCAGGGTGAAGAAACAAGGGACAAGAGTGATTCCACAATGGAAATGCTGGTCACTCTCACTTCTCTTAGCACATCAACCACCAAAACTAGCTTTTGTTCATTCATTGGAGGCTGCACTCTCACTGCTGTCTCACTCTTCATGCCCTTCTTCAACCACTTCAAACACTTCAATGTTTCTTTCTTCAGCTTCTTCCTGTAGCTATTGTAAGCTGAGATTTTTTCCTCGATTCCTTCATCACCAATGCTTGCTCTGCGCAAGGTGAACTGAAGTTCTTGGAGGTGTTCCTTCACCAGCAAGAGAAGGTCTTTTGAGATGCCACACACCTCCAACATCCTCAGAGATGATTCTGACACATCATCAACCCATTTTTCTTCTCTTTCATGCACAAAGCCTTGTCGGACCAATGGAGAATGGAGAAGGGTATTTGCTGAATTGTGCAAGTCTTTAAGAGCAACAAAATCAAGGGGTGCCATAACTAGAGAGGAAGAAACAAAGGGCACTCTCAGAAAAGCAAAGCTACAAACTTTTTTCTTTATCTAGTCAAGGTTAGAAAGCTAGTACTATGGTATAGGCTCTCATAGGGTGCTTCTAGGGGTATATATATGCATACATATACACTTGTGAACCATGAAAAATTGACTCTAGTTAGATCTAAGATTCAGATGAGGAAGCAAAAATGAAGGTACGGAATTTGGATAGTGGTAACAGCTAAGGTACTATTGGTGTGTCCAAAGGAAGCTTCCATTTGTGTGGATATGTCAGAGGTTATAGGACAGTGTTGTTGAAAATATTAAGCAATGTGATGCACTCGTGCATGCCAACCTGTGATGTATTATATATAGCTGACAAATGCTGTTACAACAAGAAGGATGAAACATACTGCATAAGGAATGTGAACATACTAAGATGTTAGATGATTAGAAAATGATTTGGTGTGCGTTAAGCATGGGATAATGACAACTGTGCTTTGTCTTTGTTTTGTAAATGCACAACATAGGATCTGAATGCTATATCATCCACCTTTGCTCTTAGATTCTAAGAAACTTCCTAGTTTTAGATAGGACAAAAAAAGTTGCCTTATTCAAACTCATGCACAGCCAAAATGTTTGTTATTCGTTCTTTGTTTTCTTAGGATCACGTACTTGTCTCATTCTCAGTGTTTGAAGGATTAAAATCATATATATATTGGAACTTTGGATGTAGAAGTAGGTATATAAAAGGTATCACATAAAAATATTGTTGTGGAAAAGATAGCAACCGTGTCTCTTTCTTTCACCAATCTGAGTTTTTAATTCATGCTTGGAGTTTTCAAAATAAGGGGCATAATCTTTCTTAACCATTTTTTCCTGTGTTCAATGGCCAAAAAAAATCACTTAATGAAATAAGTTTTATTGCGTAAAAACAAATTTAAGCAAGGCGATTATGATTAATATATATGAAAAAAATAAGCACAATTATCATGGAGTTTTATTATGATTAAATTAAAATTGAATTGGATCAAACAGTGAGTAGTTGGGCCGCTAGAGTGAGCCCAAGCATTATTAGCCCAGACGTGAATAAAAAAATAACTGAAAAAAAAAACGCCCACCGTGGGGCTCGAACCCACGACCACAAGGTTAAGAGCCTTGCGCTCTACCAACTGAGCTAGACGGGCTTTTGTTTGAAAAATTAAATATATTAAATATATTATGTATTGTAATTTTGTTTTAGCTAATAATGAAATTTTATTATTTTTCGAATATTTAACATAATTACATTACAGTCGAAATGAGTACTTGATTTAAAATTATATAAGAGTTGATTAATTAAACTAAACAAAACTATTAACTCTGACATTCAACGAATGATTATCTTAAGCAAACTATTTGTGAACATCAATTTTTTAAAATAAATATTCTAGTTTCTGAAACCAAATAATGTTTTTAACTGAATTACTAGTATTAGGGACTTTTTGAGTACAAAAAACTTTGTTAGTATTGTTTGATAATTATACCATATTTTTAATTACTAAAATAAATTTAAATTTAAGTAATTAGCGCTTGCATAAAAAACAGTTGTATAAGAAAAAAAAAAACAAATTGACTTCAATTATAAGTAAAATAAGAGAGAAAATATAAATAGTAAAAGATAAAAAGGAAAAAAAAAAAAAAAAAAAAAAAAAAAAAAAAAGAAAAAAAAAAAAAAAAAAGTAAAGAGAAGTCACTGATTAGAAAAATTGAATCAGTGGCGCGTGAAATTCAGAAGAACCCTTGCGTGAAATACAAATTCGGAGTGAAATTCAGAAGAAACCTTGGTGAAATTCAGAGTGAAATTCAGAAGAAATCCCAATCCAATGACTCCTCGCGTCGACGATTTCGACAATCTCTCCTCCACCGACGATGATGATGACGACGGCTTCAAGGAGGATATGGCGGCGCTCTCCCGAGCCTGCAGGATTGCTGTCCCAGGCGCCGACGATAACTCCGCCGCCGAAGACGGTGTTCCGTCGGAGGACCCGCTCAATGACACCAGCACCGCCATTGTTCCGGTTACCGACTCGGACTCCGACGACCAGGACGACCTGGAATGTCTCAAGAGAGTGCAGAGCCTCTACCAGCCTCTCTCCGTTCTTCCGCCGCTTGCGCCGTCGGCCTTGTCCGACGATGACGATGACGAGGATGACCTCGAGACGGTGCGCGCCATCATGAAAAGGTTTGGCGACTACAACGAAGGTATTTGAGCTTCCTCTGTTCGTTCTCGCTGTTGAGTTTTGATTCCGAACATGGTTAGTAGGTTTTGCGGGATTCCAATAAGAGAGAGATTCCAAATTGAATCCATCCATGTCTCAATGCAATCTTTAGAATAACTAATTCACCATATAAAATCTCTCATCATTGAATTCAGTTTTGTTACATAGTTTAGCTGACTTGGGATGAATGTTTCTTAGATTATGGGCCTAACTTAATGCATTGTACAAAACCCTTGTATTAATCTTTATAAGCTCTTATCAGGCACTATTTATAGTTTCTAGGCAATGCTGGACCTCAGTTTTCCCTAATAATGATATAATAGTTCTAGGTTTTACCTTATAATGTTTATATATTCTCCTATTTGTCTTGTTGCCAGTTCTCCTTTAGGCTTTTGTTGTTTACTTTTTTGTAACAAAAACTTGACATGGTAACAATATCAGGTTTGGGTGAAGGTGGAACGAAAGTGTTGGTTGAGGGGGATCAGAACTCCAGCATGGACTGTGAGGGTGACATTGCTAATGGCTCAATCCATAACGAATCAGAGGGATGCCATCTTTCTCAAGATCCGAATGAAGCTGCCACAGAGGAGTTGATTGAAAACATAGAAATGCAGCTCAGTGATTTTGTTGAGAGTTCTGAACGCGATGCCTGGGAGTCATCCAGATTACCACAGAAAAGATCGAGCTGTCCTCCTGTTGTTCAGTGTTTTATTGATGCCATTAAGAAAAATAGAGATTTGCAGAGATTTCTTAGAGGTAAGTTGATTGAGCTTGAGGCTAAAATTGAGGAAAACAAAAAGATAAGGAATAGAATTAAAATTCTTAAGGACTTCCAGGCTTCGTGCTCTAGAAGAACAGGGAATGTGTTATCACTGAAAAAAGATCCCCGTGTTCAATTAATATCTGCAAAAAAGTCTTCTGCTCCAAAGAAATCTAAGGTTAGTTGTGTGCTGAAGTCTGAATTATCATTTGTACTATTTCATTGTGAAATTATGCTACCGGTCATATATATATATATATTAGTGGATACTGTTTAAGATTCTCTATCACTTGAAACTTAATTTTTTTTTAATTACGAGAACTATATATGTTATCCCTTTCATACAGTTTAATGAGTTTGAGTGGTAATATGAAATAGGTATGGAGAGAAAGGGTTCTCTCCTATGAAAAGCCTAGATACTTGAAACATGGAATGGAGAGGAAAGGTTCTTAAAAATTCAAGATATGATACAGCTTATAAATGCAAACATGAATTGAAAAAAAAAAAACTACATCATAGTTACCGATCTCAAATAGTGACATGTGGAAGTCATCTTTAAAGACACTATAGTGGGAAACCGCTCGACGGCTATTTTAAGTATTATAACATGGACTAAATAATTTATAGTACACATATACTAAAAAAATACAAAAATAAAGAAATTCAAGGTAAATAACAAGCGAAATTACAGTCACCAAAAAACATCAGGGGCCTTCAAAAAATGAAATCTGGTGGTGATATTTATAGAAAAAGAACATTGAAAATTTGATAAAAATTAGCAAACTTTGAACTGGGAAGTCCAATGGAAGAATGGAGTACAGGAAAAAAAATAATCCTGTAACATTTGATGGAACATATGTTAAAACAGAATTAGTTCATTTGTGGAATGGTTATGAATATTTTAAAATCCTATTGTGTTTCTGAAGAAACAATGCTTTAGAAAATTAGGGAGACATCACAATTTTACCCCCAAAACCCTAAACAAAAGTTTCAGAAACTTGGTTTTTGAAGCATGTATCATGGTAGCAGTGATATAGCTCACGAAAAACTGATATTACAGCAGCAATGGCTGCTATTATCAAGCCTCCACTCTGAGTCCCATAGTAGCCCAGTGCTGTTCTGTTCTGCTACTCTGCTATAGTGCTTAGTGCACTACTGAATACCATGCTTTTCATAAATCCGCAGTTTGTAAAGTAACATTATTGTTTTACTGTATCAGTGGGTGATTATTACAATACACAAAAACAATATTGTGGTCATAGCTAAAACATAGCTACATATCCTTCCATTGATCACATCAAAATATATTCTCTCCTCATAAACATGTTATAAAGTTACATATTTTCCCGCATGTTAGAATGTATGGAAAGCATCATCAGTCCTACACGTAAGTAGTTTTGACTATACAAGTGTCTATTATTTACTATAGCTCTTTAAGCTAAAGCTAATGGACATAAGTGAAGTTGCCCAACGGGTATAGGGACTACATCCTAGTAATTATAGGCACAATGCAGAGCTTTTTCAATACATCTCCACAGATGCGTGTTGAACCAAGTGATCCATGGCAGTTGACGTGGGACTTTCCAAAGTATTGGAGCCATTTCTCAAATGTGTTAGCTAATTAAATTTAAAAAATATAAAAGATTTGAAGGATAATCCTTGTATACACATATTGATTGGAGCATCATATGTGCGTTGGTATCAGATATTGGTACAACATGGTACTTTAACATTTTTGTTTAAGATTTGTATTTTTTTCTCTTTACATCCTTTGAATATAAGTGTGAAATTTATAGTCTATGTTATTTTATTCTGGTATTATGCCTGATTTGGGGGAATGATTGCGGGGTTTGAATCTATTGCTTGGCAGTCTTGCACAGTAATTGAGTGCAAAGATTTAGGTAATTTAGTTGTTATCTATTTAGTGGCTTGTAGCATAGCATTTGTCACCTTCTTAGTATTGTCAGAGTGTCAATTGTCACTGATTAATTTTAATATCGGTAATCCTTGATTTAACTTTTTCCTGGCAGAAACGAAAAAAAGTACCTGCAATGTGTTATGGCCCAGAAGAAAATTCTCATGTCGCTAATTATAGGATGGTATTGGAAAGATTTCCACTTTCATTGGATCGGAAAAAATGGTCCAAGGTAGAAAGGGAAAATCTTTTGAAGGGAATTAAGCAACAGTTCCAAGAAATGGTGCTCCAACTCTCACTTTCAATTGATAGAACTAGGTAATATCAATTCTGTTTTGTGCTATATTACTGAATCACTAACTGCTGCTGGACCCATGTTACCCTTCCCCTGTTGTGTATTGAATTTCCCCTGTGTACCTTCTTTACAGTTCAGAGGGCTTGCTTGGAGAGGCAGATGACATGGATAGTATAATTGCATCTGTTAAAGATCTTGAAATCACACCAGAGAGGATTAGAAAATTTTTACCTAAAGTTAATTGGGATCTAATAGCTTCCATGTATGTTGGTGGCCATACTGGTGCTGAATGTGAATCAAGGTATATAATTTGTAATTGGTGAACTTTTTCGTTTGAGTTTTGTGTGCATGAAAAGATTGATCTTTGCTGTGATAAAGTCTTTTATGTTTCTGATGTTGGTGAACTGCTGCTGAATTTTAATCAAAGTACATATTACTAATTGGGAAGTTTTCTTTTATGTTTGTATGCATGAAAAGATGTTCTTGCTTATGGCAAAGTGTTTTATGTGACTGATATTGTGCTATGCTCGTGCTTCATATTTGTTCTAGGAAGCTACATTGATATTGCTTTTATGATACATTGTGGATTGAACATTTTGAAATTATTTTAATGCACATAACATATAAGAGGTGCTAACGTTGATGTTGAATGAAGTAGATGAAAGAATAGATTACAGTAGTATAATATTTAGTAGAGCCATGTTTTTGGTGGGTTTTTCTCTGTTCGGGTGGGGAGCTGGTCAGGTCCAGATTGACAACAAAATCACAATCTCTTTAAATAGGGTCAGCTTGTATGGTAGATTTGATTAGCTGCTTAATTATAACCTTTTCTGTATTCTTAGTCTTGTCCATACAGTTCTTTGACTACTGTTTCGTTTTATTGCCTTTCCATGAAGAATATTTTTCCACTGCATTGCAGACATCTGTGACTATCACCATCAGAGACAGTTTACCTTTTTGGGATTTCAGTAGGTGTTCAAGATCAACACATCATTTAGGTGGGGTTGTACATGAAATGATTTTAACATGGTGGTGCTTGATATGTCTGCGGTGGTTGTCATCATCACAGATGTCTGTTATGTAGACCATAGAATAATTTCTGTATGTATGAATGATTGGATTCCATACTTCTGATTCTCTATATTTTATTGGTTTGCAACCACAGGTGGTTAAATTATGAAGATCCTTTGATCAACCAAGGTGCATGGACTAAGGAAGAGGACAGGTCCCTTTTACTTATTGTCCAAGATAGAGGTATCAGGAACTGGTTCGAAATTGCTGCATCATTGGGCACAAGCAGGACTCCATTTCAATGCTTGTCACGATTCCAAAGGAGCTTAAATCCTTCCATGCTAAATAGTGAATGGACTGAGGAAGAAGATGCTCAACTCTGTTCTGCCGTGATGTGTTTTGGTGATGGCAATTGGCAGTACGTGGCTTCTGTTTTAGAACGGCGGACAGGAACCCAATGCTCAAATAGGTTGGTTAGCTATTTAAATTTTGTTCTATGTTTGTAATATTATTTTGCATACGGTTGCAAGCCCATTATCTGAAATTTAATAATATTTGACAGTAGCCTTTCACCCTACTTAAGATAATAAGGTACATTTTATGTGTATTTCAGTTTGCTGATACTGATGCTTTGGATTCATCTTCTTTTAAGCTGTTATATGTGGCCTTGATTTTGTGGTGATCGTCAAATTCAATAATTTTATTTCAGCTCAGTATAGTTTGAACCATTATAGCTTATTTGTTTATATAGTATTGTTGGAAAGTTGATGGTTGAGAAAGTAAGTGTTTATTCTTCTATAGGGTGAGGTAAAGATCGGCCATTTGTTTAGTGACACAACAAAAATACCCTACCCAGTTGTTTTAGTCAGTGCTTGGTAATTTGCAACAACCCTGATTCAACTGGGAGAGAAAACCCGTTTATGTCTTTAGGATGGTGATATTTTATGTATTTGTGGAGGTTGAATTATATAGAAATGAAAATGATGGCATCCTCCTATATTTAACCTTTGAAGAAGTGTGTTACTTTCGTACCTTGTTTCTCAAAATGCATCATAAACCCCGTCTAAATTTGCAAAGTGGTTTGCTTTGATATCTTCATGACAGGAAAGAAGAATATATCGATTCAGAATAGTTGAAGACTCTGTTTCTTGATTTCCTTTATTTCTCTTACGAGGTTGCTTTATGTTAAACAAAGAAACATATTATTAAAAATGAAATGACACTATTTCAGTAAAATATGGTTATTGATATTATAAGGTTAAATATATGCAATTATGTCTGATTCAATAAATTAACATTGAGTTAAGTTTATTGGAGAACCGGAGTTTATTGGTGGCTGCATTTTGTCTGCTGGTGCAGATGGAAAAAATCCCTTTGTCCTGAGAAGAAAGGGAGCTTTACACAAGAAGAGGATATACGCCTAACAGTAGCAGTCATGCTTTTTGGACGAAGATGGAATCAGATAGCTAAATATGTTCCTGGCCGGATCCAATCTCAGTGTAGGGACAGGTAGTATTCATTTTGTTTAAAAATTTTGGTGACGTAGTTTTCTTATGGTCTAGGTTCTTGCTAAAGTTCTTGAGCATTCTTATGACAGATACCTCAATAGTCTGGATCCTTCTTTGAAATGGGGTGGATGGACTGAGGAAGAGGATTTAAGATTAGAAGCTGCAATTGCCAAGCATGGATACTGTTGGTCTAAGATTGCCGAAGAAGTGCCTCCCCGTACTGATTCTCAGTGCCGAAAGTATGAGTTTAGATTAACTTCAATAATGAAAATCTAAAATCTTCAATCTCTATAATGTTAGATGTATTCTTTTCATTGAACAGGAGATGGAAGGTGTTATGTCCTGATCAAGTTCCTCTGCTTCAAGAAGCAAGAAAGAAGCAAAGGTCTATTATTGGTAGTAACTTTGTCGATCGTGAATCTGAAAGGCCAACCATTACACTTAATGACTTTATACCTTTACGTGCGATAGCTGCGAAATCTGATATTGGTGCTTCAAATCTTCCCAAGAAGCGCAAGTCAAGGTACTCCCTCCCCTCTATCCTTTTATTTTCTCCTTGTTTCTTAACATTTTACACTTGTGATGCCAGCATTGTTAGGATTATTATTTCAGTATAATATGCTGACCGTATAATCTTTGAAATTGAATATTGGTTCGGGTATACCTTTGTTTTCTAATTCTCATTCATTGTATGCAGCAATGTTCCCAGGAAAACAAGCTCTAAGAAACGTGCAAAAAGAACTCGACGTTGTACCAAAGAAGTACAAGATACAGAGGTCTATGACGATGATGATTTCTACCCAGTCTCTGCGTGTAGCAGTCTTCCCAAGAAGAACATGAGGTCCAAAAGACATACAAAAAGCAGTCGAAGTTGTCCCCAGGAATCAGTGGATATATCTTGTAGTGACGAGGTCAAGACTAGCTTTGAGGGTCCAGAAAACCAATCTACCTGTATTGTGGATTCTGAAAATCAATATTCGGACAGCATGACTCTTTCATGTTTTATACGCCACAAATCAAATGAGATATTATCTAGATTTACCAAAAATTTGGGTCAGACTTCCTTCTCTAGGATTACTGATGTTCCTGAGCAGGTTGAAAATCGAAACCCATCCGATGAGCAAAGCAGCTTGTCTCAGTCATATGATACTGTTGGAACTATGAATTTGTTTGTACAGCCAAATATTGCTTCTAACAGACTAGTTAGAAACCCAGAGGATACAAATACTTGGACTAGTGACGACGATGACGATGATATGACCCTTGCATCCTTTCTAGGAAAAAAACCAAAGAAAGAGTGTCAAGCTTGTAAAAGACAGGGCGTATGCTCTACTCCTGTATTACTAAATGAAGAACGTTGTGCAAGCAAGCCAAGCATATCTGATGACAGTGAACCGTCAATGTCAAAGCATGTTGAAGAGATGGAGACTGTTTTACATGGTTGTGTTGCTGAACCAATGGATACCATTCTGGAAGAAAAGGATGATGAGCTTTTTACTTCCCCCGTGCAAAACAGGCCAAGGAGGGATCGAAAACTTCCCGGTAGATTTTTGTAGGCAGGTAAACTTTCTTGTTTCCCAATGCTAGATATGAATAGAAGACATTTGACTGAAGTTGTGCCAAATGATATTAGGTAGTGACTAAACTATATACAAGAGTTTGAGTAATTGAAAGCCCGCTCTATTAAGTAGTGAGTTTTGTGTTCGCTTAGTTCTGGTCCTGTGTACAGATTTTCTGCCTGGCGTATTTTGTAAATTGACTTACTGCCAGAGTCTCTGCCCATTTTATATTTTGTTTCTGTTCTCTCTAGCATCACCTGTAAAATGGTCAAATTTTGGATTGATTTTGATCAGTTGTAAAGGTCAATAGTATTGAAAAAACAGTGAATTAGATTAATTGATTTGCTGTCTAGTTTGTTAAAAACCGATACTGGTATAAACTTTTACTTTTCCAATTTTAAAATTTATGTAGCTAACTTTCTAATTCTTTTTTCAGGTTTCTGTTAATAATTTGTGTATTCATGGTTCTATAATTGTTTTGTTTTATCAATAGAAAAACATGTAGTGTTGGTATTATAAAGTCCTTGAGAAGGGAACGAAGGGAAGGGATTATTAATATTGAAGATTCTTATTGGAGAAAAGTTTGGAACAAAATAGTTCCTTTCAGGTGTCTATATTTTTGTATGGAACAGAAAACAATTCCTGTTAAAGAGACACAGATAAAATTGGGTGGGCTGTTAGGTGCCAATGTCCAAGTTGAGCTAAATCTGCAAAACATTTGGATGTGAAGGTTGTAATCTTGTTGGGTGTAAGGAAAGCAATGAAAATTTTGTAAGTATTGGTAAAAAATGTAAAATAAACTTCAGAATTTAGGAACACATTCACAAGTTTTATTAATTGAAACATGCTTTTCCTTAATTTGAAAAAGTTATTTTAACATTAGTAGAACATATTTAAATTGAAATGTGTGTTCATATTCTTAAAACGAAGGTCACAATAAGATAAATTATTCCTATAGAAAGTAATTTCTTAATATAACATATGCTTTTATTTCAATATAAATTTTTTATTTTAATATAAAATAATGCATTGTTTCTTTTAATTAATCGTCATCAAATATTATTTTTCACCTTTCCATCTTAATAATGTAATAATACTAGTGTACATTAGTTTACATAATGCAAGCCATACCAGTAGATAATTTGAGCATATACTCATTGAAAGATTTAAAAGAGTATATTACCTCATTAACTCATTAACTTGGTTTCTGAAAATACTCAAATTTCATAATATGTTTAAAAATTTAAAAAGAAAAGTTTTATACATAATGATCCCAACCAAGATCTTTGTTTGAGATAATGATAGTACCGACCACACCAAACACACAACATTTGCGCACGTCAATTGAAATCGTGTCATATGTGTATAATTTCAATACAATCAAAATTAATCTAAAATCACGTTATATGTATAATCAAATTTTAACTAAATTTTAATTAAGCCTAATTAAATTATACGTTAAATTTAAGTAAAATCATATCTTTTATACACGATTTCACCGTTTAAATAAAAATCATGTCATTTTTATATAATTTTATTTTTAGTTAAAGGAAATTATGTCCGCTAACACAATCTTTTTATAATAAAATCGTAACATTTTGATACGATTTACTTATCTTAAAAATAAAAAGAATATTTATCTATTATGAAAATTTTCAGATAAAACTATAGCAGACAGGCAAAAAAAAACTCATCTTCCATACATGAATATGGTAGGTAATACAACTATAATTACATTCATTAATTTGAGAGGTCCATCCATATCCAAACACAACAATATTAAATTATGATAATCCATTATTACTGCAAATTATTTCATTTAAATTATAGTTAAGTTCTCTGAACTAATTCAGTTGACAGAAAGAGCTAGTTTAAGTCTCTCACAATCCAGGAAGTAAGCAAAGCCATAAGCCAAGTTCTTAAGTGTGGCCTCATGCAGGTCCACGCTGGAGGTAGCAGTAGCATCCACAGAGAAGAAAACCCTAAACCCTCTCACAAACGCCTCACGCGCCGTCGTCTCACAGCACAGGTTGGTCATAACCCCCGCCACTATCACCTCCTCCACTCCCATCTCCGTCAGCCTTTCCTCCAATCCTGTCTTTCTAAAAGCACTGTAGTGCGTGGTTCACAAAATTATTTATTTGTCTATACTATTATATAAATAATTATGTATATATATATATATATATTAAATTATATCATTTTTCCTTTTTAATTAGTTATTCATAAAGATTATAAAATTGTGTATACTTTAATGAAGTAAAAACGTAAATCCACACGTGGAGAAGTGCATGTGTTTTCCGTAATTAATTATAAAACTGATTAAATTGAATAAGAATTTCTATGATTTAGTTATATTTTTAATTTACATTCATCGTCAATAAAATATTTAATCAAGTTTTTTATTTTTTAAAGGCGTTCTAATGTAATCATTTTGCACTGAATTAGTAATCTATAGCTAATACGGCTATAATCTATAAAATTAAATATCAATTAATTAATTTTCTCCAATTTTGTATTTTTAAAATTAAAAACCAAGTTAAAATTGGTTTTATTAAAATTAATTATTTTATAGATTTAGATATTCTTATTAAAAAATATATATTTTGTGTTTACAACATTTTTTTGTTTAAAGTTTTATTTTAGTATAAACACAACGACGTGATTATTATTATTTTTTTATCTCCAACATGATTCTCAAATTCTTTTCAGCTCGTTATAAGTTTAACCATGAAATTAAAGAAAAAAAAAGACAAATTGAAAAAAAGAGAAATAACATTAAAATTATCGAGACAAAAAGCAATATACCTAAACGAAAGATAAAAAAGTATTTTAAATACTTACTAAAACAAAAAATCTTCAATAAAAATTTAATTAAAAATGCTCACTTTAAAGTTAGTTAGACCTTAAACTTATTTCCAAAAGATTCAAGTGGAGGGAAATAAACAAATAATTACCTTTTAATGAGATACTTAAGGGATTAATTAGAATAAATTAATAAAAAAATATAAGATAAATTGAGATGCAGGGATAAGTACCTGTAGGTGTTCTTTTCCATCACCACGTCTCCTTCTTCTCTCTCCAAACCCTCCATCAGTTCAGACTCCCACGTGCCATCCATTATGAGGTCGCCGAACCACCACTCCTCCATCATGCTGCGCGGCTCGCCGGACTTGTCGCAGTGGCGCGTGAAGATGACGGGGACGGAGGCGTGTCGGCAGAGGTTAATGGTGGTGTTGAGGTTGGAAAGGATTGGGGTGACCATGGAGGAGAAGTGGTTTTGCACGTCGATCACTAAGAGAACACATGATTTTGGATTTGGGTTTCGGCTTCTCGTCTCGTATGTGGTGCAGAGTGAAGAGGGTTTCACAGAAGAAGAAGATGACATTATAAAATAATATTAAATAATTAATTCTTCTTTCAAACTATATATATATATATATATAATTGCAAATTATTTTCTATATAAAAATATAAATATTAATGATATTAATTTTAATATTAATTTAACGAAAAAGCACACGGGTTCATTTATTTTCAATAAAAGATTGGTCTAAATTTACAGTAATCATATAATAATATTTTTAGGGTGATTTGTGTAAGATTAAAAGTAGGACTCGCTTGTTTATTATAATAAAAAATCATTTTTAATAGGTAATTACTTTTTATGAAAAACTGTTCCAAATAACTTTGATTATAATCAGAAATTAAGTTTATGATTCTTTTCGGATTTTAATTATTTTGAAAGTCTAAAACAGCAAGCATGCAAAGAAAAAAAAATTATTATTTAACAAAATAAAAGCTTAGATAAACAGGTCCTTAATCTTTTGAACATTGAAAGTTAATCTCAGCTAAAAGAATTTTGATAATTGGGCTCCTCAATTTGCTTTCTGCACCTACCAGTTCAAGCCCAATGCACCCACCTACGCTGAAGGAATAAAACATCACTGTCTAACCAAAATCGATCACTGTTGCGTTTGAGTTGAAAGCTGAAAGGGAATTTCAATTAGGGTTCCGAGAAATCAAGAAGAAGAAGAAGAAGATGTCGTATCTGTTGCCTCACTTGCACTCAGGCTGGGCCGTGGATCAAGCAATCCTCGCCGAAGAAGAGCGTCTCGTCATTATCCGATTCGGCCACGATTGGGACGAAACCTGCATGCAGGTGATTCTCAATTTCAATTTCAATTTCAGTTTCTTATCGTGATTTTTTGAGTTTCATGCTGTAAATAATGAATTTCGTATTATGAAACTGTGAATTTCTTATTGTGAATGGTGAATTTCAAATCAATTAAACTGCATATTGTGAACTGTGGTGGTTTCGATTTGAACTGCAATTGTTTGTGATGAAATTGGGGGAATAGATGGATGAGGTGTTGGCGTCGGTAGCGGAGACGATAAAGAACTTCGCGGTGATATACCTGGTGGACATAACGGAGGTGCCGGATTTCAACACCATGTACGAGCTCTACGATCCTTCAACGGTCATGTTCTTCTTCAGGAACAAGCACATCATGATCGATCTCGGCACTGGCAACAACAACAAGATCAATTGGGCTCTCAAGGACAAGCAGGAGTTCATCGACATCGTCGAGACCGTTTACCGCGGCGCCAGGAAGGGTCGCGGTCTCGTCATCGCTCCCAAAGATTACTCCACCAAATACCGCTACTGATTCAAGCTCATCTGTAAAGTAAAACAAACGAATTACTCTGTCATGTTACTTCTATGGTGGTTGTGTGATTCATCGTTTTAATTGTGACTTGTTTTGATGTGCACTCTAAACCCTGTTGAAAAAATTATTTATATATTTAAATCACCCACTACCACTATCTCTCATATGTTTCTTAATCCAAACCTTTGGGAGCAATACGTGCAAGTTGTAGTGTGTTATCTAACTTTGTTACTTCTTATAACATTGAAGGAAGAAAAAATGTTGAACCGAACGAGTTGTTTTTAACGTTTACATTTTGTTTCTATCACAATGTCGTACATTTTAATACGTTTCTGTGGCTGATAAGTTCTTATAAATAGATTGTTGCAGAAAAGCAAAATACATAGAATATATTTCCAATTTGCTTTTATCTTATAAAAAATATTTTGTTCTTGAAATATTGAAGCATTGTTGTTTATGGGTATGGGAATCTTTCTCTAAACAAGATTGATTCAACGAAAAGCACATTATGTTGTTTTAAAGCAAACTATAACGACAGTTCATTGCGCTCTTCAACCTAGGCTACTATAAACACTTTCCTTCCATTACATTTATTATTATGTTGGTAATTATGAACATTATTTGTGTTTTAATTCTACTGAAAAATATTACTGTTCAGTGTTATTCGTCTAATCTTCTATATTAAACTTTTATCTAACAAACCCAATTCATTTGCCTGGCTTGGCTAACATGTCATTTGAGTGAACTTCCACCTCAATGATGTGTAATTATTACTCGTTATTTGCTGAATAGCGTTGTTTCAATAATGATTAGTTTTGCATCAGTGAGTGTTTGTTTTCACATTGAATTCTCTAGAACGTGTTTAGTTTTCTGTAGAGGAATTGATCCTGAATTTAGATTTGATATAGTTTCTGCATTCTGTAGTTTAATCAGTGTTGAGGATATGTTGAATTCAACTTTTGGTAATATCCAACCTATATATAACAGGTACAAGAGAAAGTGTGCAGATAGCCTACAATTCTAGCAACTAGAAGTCAAGTGGCATTTGGTTTACATCCCTGGATTTGAAAACCAATCGAAACACAATCCAATTATAAGCTAAACTACAAGCTGGGATCTGGAAAACACGAACTGGAACAATAAACTTTGGATTGAGTAATTGACTTTTTCTTTCAATCACCATCTACTTTCATATGTCAATAATTTATTTCAACAAGAGTAGATAAGACGAGAAGTTGATAAACAATTCTCCAATGTCGGTGTTTAGTTATGCACACTCCTTTGCCCCTACGTGAAAAATAGTGAAGGACCTACTTGGGGTCTGCGAATGTAATGCAACAACACAATTGCCGTTCTGTTTTAGTTTTTCTACAATATCAATAATTGCTATTGGATTTTTTGTCGAGAATGAAGTCTTAGGAGAATTATCCTTCAGGAACTAACGATTGAAACTGTATCTTGTAAGTACGACACGCAACCATTCAAGTCACAGACAGCATGACCTCTGGGTTTTTGGTTGGCTTCTAAGGTATTTCAACCCCTAATAAGGAATTCCGAGTAGCAAAGTTAAGTAAATGCGGTCGGATGTTAGATTTACAAAGACGAAAATTTGGTTCTTCTAAGCAGAACCAAGGGTTTAACTCCTCTAATTATAAACAGTTATTTATTCTCAGCGACAGGTATTTATTCTCATTTAAAGAAGAAAAGCTCACGGTTGCATTTATTTTGAATAAAAAGACAGTAATTGTTTTAATTTCTTGTTTTGAATAAAATACCTGATAAACTCATTTGTTTCAAATTCATAGTTATCATATAATAATAGTTAGTTTTAGGATAAATAATGGAAGATTAAAAATAGAAGTTAATTTATGCATGTTTGTAAGATTAAAAATAGTTTCAGGGTAATATAAGATTAAAAAAAATCTGAAACGGAATATATTATTTTTAACTGATATAACTAAATTGTATTACCACATTGTTTATTTGTCAGCATAGATTAATTGAAGTAAACCCTCTACACTATTTTTTTTGTCAAACTTTTGGCACAAATTTTTAATTTACCTAAACCCAACGACACCAAATTAAAAACACAACACATCAGTAGTATATAATGTAAAAACATATCGGAAACGAAAAAAATAAATTAATTTGCAATGTATGACAAAAATAAAAAATCTGAGTGTGGGTGAGACTAACATCGTCACCAAAGCTTGTGGATGTATCGCTTCTGCAAGTACCGCTTTCCCACCTTCCCCAAGTAACTACGATGGTAATCCGGTGGTGCCGTTTTGCCGGCCACCGGGTGCTTACGGTGCTTTTCGCTTCTTCTTCAATTGCGTTGTCATTGCCGCAAAAAAACCATGACACCAGTAAACTATCTTCACAAGAAAACTGAACTGAATATTTTTTTTGTTACTTATTTTTTTTAAACGAGATATATCTAATCATGTCTCAACCGCCAAAAGCAGCAAACATTTATTAACGGGATAACCGCATTTAACTGCCAGAACAAGGTTTTGGCAACAATAACTCCACCCTTCTTCCTTAACATGTTTTCTGCATTTTGAATGTTCCTTATTCTAATGCTGTGCTCTGCCGTTTCTGAACAAAGTATGTAATCGTGTTCTCTTCTGTTCTCTGCTACCCTTTGATATTGTCATGACTGTGACTTAATTACATTGCATTTGAAACTGTACAGAATTCAGGAAAGAAATAGAAAAGTTTTTTATATGTAATAACATCACTTTGCATTCAGTCTGTTCTAAAAGAAAATATTATTAAAGAATTTTATTCTATTTAGTCACCATAAACAACACTCTTCCTAGTTTCTAATTCTTCTTTGTATCGTTGGATATGGCAATCATCAAACATTAAAAACTTGTTTTGAATGCCAGATTTTCAAGATTATAACGATTTGCCCGTGTGATGTTTGGTACCCCTAGTAATCTATTACTCTCCTTTTAAGGGGAAAGGGTGTTTGAATTAGTTAATTAAATGCTGAGATCATGGCCATTTTGAAGCAACAATATTTTATGCCATTATTACTCAAGATTTGTTTGGGAAGCAATCCAGAATGAAAGTAAAATGGTTCAAAATATTGCAGGAGGAGTGACGTTCTTGCAAATTGATCAAGGGAACTCTTCTTTCACTTAATGTAGATAATCTCAAGAAATCTTTTTATTCTAAACAAAGTAAGTTTGTTCGTAATCATTCTTTCTCAACCATCCGAGTGGTAGAAAATAACTATTATAATTATGCTTTTCATTACATGAAGACTCATCTATTTAATTTCTCCAATTTTGTTATGTTAGCTTCATGGTTGCAATCAAGTGAACTTTATAGTGATTAATGTCTAATTTTCCTAATGAACTTTATAGTGATTAATGTCTAATTTTCCTAATAATTGTTTTTTAGGCTGGAGAAAAGGCCTCCAAGGGTGTACACTGATGTCCCTGAAGAAGAATTAGATGCTAGTAATCCTTGATATATAAAAGGACCAAATAACATGGGTGCACCAAATGCTTTCAGACGTGGAAGAAAAGGAAGAACAATGGCTGGTAAAAGTTCAATTACTCAGCCAGCAGCCAGACATGGCACCAACAAGCTGACCAAATATGATTTAGCTGATCTAGAATGGACCAATAGGATTCCAGAGTGTCCAACTTACTACCCATCAGAGCATGAGTTTGACCATCCTTTAGTTTATCTACAGAAAATAGCCCCTGAGGCTTCTAAATATGGTAATGTGATAGTGTGTTGTGGATGTTTTTCTTTTAGTTACAGGTTTCATTATTGTGTTTAGGAGGTAAGGGCTTCATCTTTCATTGAAAAGTCTATACCAAAATTCCCTTTGTATAAGAAATTGATGTAATATATTAGTATGAAGTTGGCATTTTTGGCCTTATTCAGATGCTGATTAGTATAATCACTTTAATCTAGCAAACAGAAATGGCAGGATTCTTTAAGAGGTGTGGGAGGGGGAAAATGAAGGAAATTAGATGGATAAAGAATTTCAGCCGGCATGCATGTGACTTTCCTTTACAATTGAAAGGAAAACTCTCTATTTCCACTCAAATGTAAAGTTACATACCCTTTAATATTTGATCCTCTGACATCCATTTGTTTGTCCTCCTAAGCTTACTAGGATGCTACTTACTAACAATTCCAATTCTGTGTGTACTTTCATTTGGTCTTCTTCCTCAAAGTGTTCAATTCACAAATTAAAAGGATTGGGTTTAAACCAGAATTACTTATTCTGAGTTCTAACAGTTCAGAAGTATCTAAATATAACAATGACTTTCTGCATTTCTTTTTTCTTCTTATTTTACTTCCATGGTTATTCTTTCATTGTCATATTTCAGGTATATGCAAAATTGTTTCTCCAGTTGCAGCCTCTAACCCATCTGCTTTTGTCTTAATGAAAGAGAAAAAGGATTTCAAGTTTGAAACAAACTTACAGCCTCTCCGTCTTTCTAAATGGAATGAGAAGGATACAATAACCTTTTCTATGAGTGGCAGGTAAAATAATATCATGCTTGTAGGCTTTTGTGCTGCTTAATTTATGTAAAATAAAATGATTTTTGATTGCCACTGTTTCAACCAGAAAATATACATATGATGAATTTGAGGCTCTCGCAAACAAGACCTTTTTCAGTAGATTTCATTGTTCTGGAGGTCTTCCTTCTTCATGTGTGGAAAAGGAGTTCTGGCACGAGATGATGCATGGAAAGAAGGGAAAAGTTGAGTATGGAATCAATGTTGAAGGTAGTGCCTTTTCATGTGACCCTGATGACAGGCTTGGGACAAGTAAATGGAATTTGAAGGTTGTTTTACTGACTTTATGCTCACACCATTTATTTTTTGTGTTCTCTTTTAACATTAGCATCTTGCAATAGATTTTTTACTGTCATACATTGCTTCTCAAAAGTTAGAGTCTGTTAAAATAAGTTAATATATTGATTGTTATTTGCAGTAACATTTTTCATGCTTGTATTTATTCTTTTATAATATTTTGCATTTGATTTCAGAATTTCTCACGGCTACTGCAGTCGCCATTACGTTTAGTTGACATGGAAATTCCAGTAAGAAAGCAATGTTGGAAACCTAATGAATTCAAAATTTACAATTTTTTCTTTCTGATTCCGTCTCTAACTTTTAGGGGATAACTGATCCTATGCTTTACATTGGAATGCTGTTCAGTATGTTTGCATGGCATGTAGAAGATCATTATTTGTACAGGTACATCTGAGAACTGTCTTCTTTTCCACTTCCCTATTCATTGATCATATTTTAGCTTTTAACTTACCTATGATCTTGATTATATATATATATTTCTGTCTTCTTCACAGCATAAATTATAACCACTCAGGTGCAAGTAAAACTTGGTACGGTGTGCCTGGCTGTGCAGCCTCTCAATTTGAAAAGATTGTCTTACAACATGTATATTGCAAGAAGATCTTAACAAAACATGGAGAGGATGGAGCTTTCAGATTTCTTGCACAAAAAACAACCATGTTCCCACCAAATGTCATGTTACAACATGGTGTGGAAGTTTACAAAGCTGTACAGAACCCAGGAGAGTTTATCATCACCTTTCCTAGAGCATATCATGCTGGATTTAGTCATGGTAATCTTTCATTCTTAGTAATCAGAGATAATTTTAAACTTCTGAAGTAACTCTTATAAAAGTACACAATCTCAAATTATAGTAGGATAATAGTGGAGAAACCTTTTATATTGTCAATACATCCCATCTAAAGTCTATTAATTATTTGAAACTTTTTGTTGATCCTAGGTTTTAACTGTGGAGAAGCAGTAAACTTTGCTATTGATGAGTGGTTTCCTCTTGGAGCTGCAGCTAGCAGGCGTTATGCATTACTCAGAATGATGCCTTCAATTACATATGAGGAACTTCTTTGTAAAGAGGCAATGTTTGTTTACAAGTCCTCAAGAGTCAGAAGTTCCAAGAACAAGCCAGAAGAAGACACAGCATCTTATAATGCTGTAGTGCAGCCTTTCTTGCATCTTGTGCAATTTTATACAACATCCCTTTTGCGACTGAAGAGTTCAAGAAACCTGCAAAGGGCTTCCAATACATCAGGTTTGGTGATATGCTGCATATGCCACAGGGATTGTTATGTAGCTTACCTGCTGTGCAAGTACTGCCTTTCTCATCCAATTTGTCTTTTCCATGGTAAGACATCATTATATATATCCATTTTGAGTATTGTTCCTTCAATTGCTTCAGTGATTTATAGGCTAACTTGCTTTCAATAACGTCTTAGATGAGAAGTGTTAACTTTCAGTTTGCTAGGAACAAGATGATTTGGTTCTTGATGACTTGTTTATTATGTCATGTAGACATTGCACCACATACTTGTATATGTGGAAGATTTTATTCTATTTTCCAAAGGAATGATTTTTTCGAACTCGAAGAAGCTGCCAAAAGTTTTCAACAGGAAAAAACATGCAATGACTCATGCTCTTTATCAAGTATTTTCTCCTGTTACAGAAAAGAATGCATCAAACATCTTGAGGTATGTGGAAATCGGTAAAGTATTGGGATTGTCACTTCAGAATCTTCAAAAATATACCTTTCTTTGCTTCATTCACAAATATATTGCATTCGATTTTACTTTATCTTGAGGTTGCTTATTTAATTAAAGGTGTCTAATTCATTTTCCTTTTTTAAAATTAAAACTGAAAGCAGGATAATGCTTGGCACCAAGAAAACAGTGTAAGAGCAGCATCTAAACAGAAAACAAAAGTAGCTGACTGCATTAAGCACAGTGTTGAAAATAAGACAAGAATGCTGCATTGGAGAAACTATGGGCTTCCATCTGTGAAGGCTACCAATAGGCCAGAAATCATTTATAACTTGAGAAAACGGAAATCAAATTGATTCTATGAGTTCCTGCAACAATTTCCATGGCCAACATCTAACAATTGAGTCTGAAAAAGTTAAAAGTGAATTCACACTATAACCACTAAATAGATTGATTCAGATTTCTCCTGATTCATTTGTTGAAAAAAAAAAAAAAATTACTGTAGATTAGTTTAGCCTTTTCATTCCTTTATATAGTATTATTTCTGAAATTTTTAACATATATTTTCAAATTCAATTCCTCCATTTATCCATGGCCACACAAAGCAAATACCATGCATGCATAGCGTGTGAATGTTTTACTTTATGATTCATGTTGCAGTTTACGTGTCGTGCATGCATAGATACAGATAAATGTCAGACATAAACCTCAATCTTCATAATATAATAATATATATATATAATTTACTACCAAAAAATTAAATACATGTCGATTACACTGCACGATAATACTGACCTTGAGTTATGTATTAAAAAACTAAATTACTCGTCTCTAATTCTTATATATCACATTAATGTATGTATTGTTACTTACCTCAGTATTTAAATTGTATATATATATATTTGTATCCATCCATATTTACAGCCATGTTATAACTGAATTTAGGACATCTAAAATCCCAATTTACTTGCAGAAAATTCATAGTAACATTTGTAAATTTTAATTTATTTATTATTAATTTTAAATGATAGAAAGTATGAATTAGTAAAATAAACTCATTTATTAAATACCTTTATTTTAATTAAAATGTTAATAAATTTTATCATTTTTTTTTTCAAATTAGATTGAATTATATCTGTCTCAACCTACCAAATATATAGCTCCAATAAATCACTTATACACACTACTGTCCATATTTTTTTACTCCCACAAATTTTTGGCCTACATTACGATGACATTGTTCTGGAGAGCACTAGTGATAAGGTGACATTTTTGTATTAAAATTTTATTTATTTCTAAGTTTTATTTTATAAAAGTACAATTATATTATACCTTTTTAAAATATTAAAATTGTTTATCAAATAGTCTAATTTTCATGATTAGAACATGTTCATGATCTAGGAAAAGAAGAAGGTACTGATGCAAATACTGAATACGAGAAAAGATCAACAAAATGAACATGGCTTGGGAGGATGCAACAAAGTCATGAAACTTAGATGTCTTATTAAATCAACAAAATTAGCATGATTTGGTGAGTGTATCAAACTCATAAAAATTGGATGTCCTATTTGAATATAAAGGGCACAAAAGAAGAAGGAAAAGAAATGAGTAATAAAATTATTATTTCATTATTATAGAATATGTCTAAAACTTAAAATATTTTTTAAAAATTTTTAAATGTGTTTTTAACATAATTTTTATTTGCTTATTAAATCATTTTTATATAATCAAAGTTTCTCTTAATATATAACTACTTCTAAAATAAATTAATCTTGAATAAATTAATCTTTAATAAAATTAATATGATTTCAATAATATTACATAGACCTTCCTAAATCAATATTTGATTGCAGTATTTAATCTTGACAATACTTAATTTTGTTTGGGTGAAAAATAAATAAAAAATAAAAAATATTTTATTTATCAATTTGTTTCATTTTAAGTATAATTGTTAGATTAAAAAAATTAAAAAAATATAAATATAATAAAAATAAATAATAAATATAATAATAAGAGTAAATTTTAGGGTTTGCTTAAACCATAGGCTATTCATTTTTATAGATGAATGCATGATTAATCCTTTAGATCTTTCTGAACATTTAATTTATTTTATAACTAAAACTGTGAATACAAAGCCGTCACTGTTGTCACTGTTTCCATAAGATGAAAACCTTAAACCACATATCTTCACCTATCAAAACTTTCTTCAAAACATTAGAAAAACACATAATGGAACCAAACTTAGTTTTATTTCTCTTATTTGTCTTTACTTTTGTTAAATGTTTTTTTCATCTTCACTTTTGTTAAATGTTTGTTCCATCATTATCTTTCCCCATAACCTCGAAACCATGACAGCCACCTCCTCCAATGGCATTGGGCTTTGGCCCATTTGTAATTTGGTTTGTAATTTGGTGTAAGATGAAATTAATTAGTAAGAGAGTCTGAATAATTTGGCAGAGAGTAAAGAGAGTGGATGACCATCATTCAATAATTGAGATAACAAAAGCTGCAGAATGACTCAGTGAGGTACAGAATGACTCAGTGAGGTGTCTTTTTTGAATTTGGATTTGATTGAAATATTCATAAAAGAAAATTAAATGAGAGAGTGCAGTCCTAAGAGTTAAACTGAAAAACTGAGTCATGTGAGAATTTTTGAATAAGAATCTGAAATTGTATTTTGTATTAAAATTGAAATCAGAAAAAAAATTATAATAATTATAATAAATTATAAAACTCTTATTTAAATTAAAAATTATATTTTTATTTTGTTAAAAAAAGATTTAAATAATTAATAACAAAAATAAATAAAATTTATATAAAATTAAACTTAATTAATGACAAAAAGTGAATCCTCGATAATGTTGATACCTTATTTTTGTGTTAATTATTTTAAGAAAATTTAATTTAATTATTTTTTATTTAATTTTAATCAATTAATAATTAAAATTTTTAATAACTCGAAAAAAAAAACACAATTGAAATAACCGAAAAAAACAAAATATTAAATAAATTAAAAATAACACAATTGATATAATAGTAAAAAAAAAGTGTTATTTGAAAAATTAAAAGATAAAGAAAGTTATTTAAAAAATTAAAAAATAAAGAGTGCTAATAAAAAAATAAAAAATAAAAAATTTAGATAAAAAAATTGAAACTTTAAGCTTCAAAGTAAGCTTGATAAGTGTTGTTTTCCGAATGATTAACTTTAAACTCTATATTAAGACAACAATAAAAATAAACAGAATAATGGGATAGCATATCCTAATTCTTATGGTTATGTGAAACATATAGTGATATCCAAAATATAAAAAATGTTTATACGCGTTCACCAAAATATTGCGTTGTGAATATTTAAGGAAAGTGAACAAAGTCACCTGCGAGACATGTGGGAACAAAGCTGCAAGAAAGTGATCAATACTAAATCTCAACAAGTCTGAGACAATCCCAACAAGTGTGAAACAATGTTTCACGCCATAGTTTTAGAAGAAGCCGAGGCAGAGAATGGATGAAGTATGGAATTCTTAATGGAGAAGTTGTTATACATAATCTAATAATTCATGTGTAATTTTATATACCTTACACCTTACACCTTATTACTTGTATCTATATCTTTGCTGTTAAACTTTAAAGTACCTATTTTGTACTTCTATCTATTTTTATTTCCAATCAAGGCCAAAAGTTCTGTAATTGCCATTCCAATTATATACCATGTAGCTGCTGCCAGCGTGCACTGCAACCAGGAGCTATTAACAATTTCCAGAGCAAGAGAACCACCCACATGTTCTTGCAACTCATGTGTTGACCCAAGTGTATGTACTTGAACTGTAACCACTGCAGTCAATGCAGTAACCATTGGTAGTCCCCATCTAATAGGGCTATTTTGATTCTCATATAATTCATGATCAGTTTCCTTTATGCCTTTTTGTCTGTTAGTAGTAACTGAAGGCTTCTCAGGTGGGGTTGGAGTAGCTGTAGTTGTAGTTGAAGAGGGAAGGACATGAGTTGAAGGAGTCCAATAATCCTCTGGATGAATGCAATTTAATGGGGCTTGACGTTTGGTCCTTGTCCTTTCTCTGACTTTCTTCCTTGCAGCTGCATCTCTGAGCTTGCCTATATCTGGTTCAGGCAATTTATATACAACTCTCGTCATGCTTTTTTCAGATTTTGATGTTGCACTAGGTGATTGCCAGTATAACCAATTGGAAATTGATCTTATTGCTTGAATTGCTGACATTCTTGATTCTCTTTGGAGGTCTGTCTCCTGTAAAAATGTATTCTGATTAATATAATATTAGAAATAGACTTTAAATTTAGCTCAATCTTAAAAATTGGTATGTAAGATTCAAGATTTAAAATTTAGAATTTGAAGGTTAGGATTTTGAGTTTAGGATTTAACCGTTAATTTACGGAGTGGAGAATGAACACCAAGTAGAAAGCAAGCATGGAGGTTTTAGCATAACGAAGACAACTTTATTTATTATATGCATTCTTGCTCTCTATGTATTCCTCCAATACATTTCAAACTAACCTTAGAACACTCAGAAGCCTTTTCCTTTGCTTCCTGGAATCTATTCTGAAACTTCTCCACGTCTACAAATATGTTAGCAACACGAGCACCGGCTGTATGAGCTGCTCCTACTCTCACGTTGCCACGTGGTTGCTTGGACATCAAGAACTCCAAAGCTGCAAGGTTGGACCTCTCAACAACCCTAGTTTGTTCAAAAAAGCAGAAGAATGATTATTCATAAGAAGCAAAATGGAAAAGGGAGAATCATGATTTAAGAATGATTTAGCAAAAGTCTTTTCCTATTAATTGAGATTGACTACATGAATTCACACAGCAATAACATCATTAAATGAGGAGAAAAATTACTATTAAGATAGTGTGCCTGAAGGTGTGCAACAATTTACCACAAAATATGGCTACACCGTATTCTAAGTATCAAGAATATCTTATAGTGTAAATCACAAGAAGGTATTGTACGACTAACAGTTAGAAAAAGTCATGATTCTCATCTTGATCCTCTGAATTTCAGTGATTTCAAAATATGAAGCCAAATATAGAATGGTGTATACAGACTTACGAAATGCAATTGACAGGACAAGCTTCTATTGCCTCATCAATTTTTTGTGGGGAATCAGCCCACTGAGCAACAACCCTTGCTCTTCCATAAACTGATTCAACAGCGAAAGTTTTTTCAGCTAACAGTGCACATTTCAGGCAGCCAACACATTTGATCTCGTCAACAAATATTGCCCGCTGCTCATTTTCTGACCCACACCAAACCGAGTATATGGGTCTGCCAGTGAAGCCTTTGAATTCTGAACTCTTTGCTTGCTCCTGCACCACATCAACACTTTCTTGCATAAGCAACCAACCCAAACAAATTGAAACACTATCCAAAAACATGGATTCACGGACACGTTCTCCCAGTTCAAACGCAAAATTTCATGATTTTCTGCTTTTCTTTCTCATTAAACAAGCAGTGTATCCATCTCATAACAACCATAAGAGTTTAATTTCTTTGGACTTAAACTATTAATCAATCAAAATTATGACTTCTGTGATAATTGTTGTAAAAATCAACAAGCACCTTAGCTTCTTCAAAAGATCACTTCTAACTTGTCGATAAACACTACAAACTTAAGAGAAGCTGACATTCTTGACTTACAAAAATCTGAAACTTTTACAATTAAAAAGCTCTCATTAAAAGCTCATCCAAACTGCTCCTAAAACTTTCTTAGACAAACTGAACTGAGATTTTATTAATTTCACACACACACACAATAAGAGTACAACAAATGTATTTATAGGCACTGCCAACGCTTAGCACCACTTGACACTGTTTAGCTAATATAAGCTGCTGTACAGACTGAACTAGCTGACAGTTATAAAAGAGTGACAGCTGAACAAAACAAACTTATTTCTACTAAAAACCTTGAATTGGATAGAAGAAAAAGCCAATTATAGTCAAAGCACCACAAGTTAACATAAGATGAATAATGAAAGGTTTGGCTCTATTGAATTCCTCAAGAAGAGAGCCTAGAATTTGAGGGAATTGAAGCTAGGATGTTGGTGTGGAACTATGTCCTTAAGCAGTCTGAAATTTCAAATAGAGCAATTTCTGAATCCAAACCTGGACTCAATTGTACAAGATGGATCAACTCACAACAATATATTAATCTCAACATTATACATAGTTAAATTGTATAATTAAACAGGATGATACCCTTATAGTTGAAGCAAAAAGCAAGGAGATGCAGAAGAGAAAAACCTTGTCATAGGCATAGCGTGCATTTGGGTCAGAGAGAATGGCATAAGCTTCATTGAGTATGATGGCCATGTCATGACCAGTAGGGCCAGCAATGTCAGGGTGGCAGCGCTTCTGAAGAGAGCGATATGCCACCTTCACCTCTGACTGATCACACGAGCTGTCTATGCCCAGAAGCTCATACAAGTCAAAGTCTATCACAGATGATAACGATGATGGTGATGATGATGCCTTGCATGTGAAGGTGGAGGTGGAAGCATTAGGCTTGGAGAAAGCCTTGTTGTGGAGGCTTGAAGGTTGAAATCCCAGTGGCTTTTTGATGATGTGGGAAGGAAGACACAGAGATGCAGAAGCAGATGAAGCAGTGGGCATGTTCATGGTGATGATGGAAGAATGAGTGTGAGAAGAAGAACAAGGTAAGGAAAGAGGATAAGACATCATCGTATCATATGGTAGAGTTTAGAAACTTTGCTACTTCTATATAATAACGTGGCCCACGACAACGAACCATGCAAGATATTTTGCTTCTCAAGTAACTTTTCATGAAAAGGATGCAAGATATTTATGTATGAACATAAATTAGATTTTTTTGAATTTAATTTTCTAAATTTTCTTGACATTATCTCTTCCAATATATGTTATTCATCTTTATTTTTGAATAAATTTTTCACATTCTTTTTAAATATTAATAGTTAAAAGTGATTTTGTATTATAAAATAGGCTTAATTAAGTTTAGGGGTTTAGGATTTCATAAATTTAGATATTTTTAATTTTATCTTTATTAAAAAAAATTATTTATTGACTTTCTAAATTTTATAATTTTTAATTGAATAGTTTAATTTTTGTCTTTATCTATTAAATGATATGTTTATCCTGCACTCCTATATTTCATAAGCTTATATCTAACCACAAACATGATCTTCAAAAGTCCTTATATTTTTAGGAAACTGCAACTCAGAATAAATTAAAAAAACTTTAAGATACGCTCTGGAAGTATTTTAAAATTATATATTTAGAATTTTAAATAATATCCGCAATGTATAATTTGAATGTATCATTTTATAACACTCAATAATAAGATTTAAAACATATTCATTCCAAAAAAGTAAAATTTAAAACCTTTTGCAATATTTTATCCATAATCCTTTTGAAAATCTCTCGAAAGCTTCATGTATAAGAAAGTAGAATAAGCTTTTCAGGTTTTAAAAACATTTCAGTTAAAATATTTTGAAAGATTTTAAATTTTACTTTTTAGAACTAATATTTCAAAATGTATTTTAAGTTATTCGAAAATATATATTTTAAATCGTATCGAAAACATTATTTTATCATTAAAATGTTTATTGTGGGATATTTTAGAAGTATCAATACTAAAATAAATCAAAATTATTTTCACATTATTCATTTTTAATATTATTTGAAATCTTTATTTTGAAATATACTTTTTCTAAATAGTCTGAGAAGCTTCAAAGTTAAAAAGATTACTTTAATCTAGGAGATGTACCACAAAAAATATAGTAAAGGAGAAATTGTCCAATTATTTAACGGAGAGATTTTCCTCTTTATTTCAATATATCCAAAATATGTTTCAAATTTCGTTATTTGAAATGCTGTTGGAAAACGTAGACTTAATAATCCAAAATGTATTTTAGATAATTCTAAATTATATAATTCAAACATATCTCTAATTACATATTATAAAATATAATTTAAAATCTATTATATTTCGACCCTAATCTAATAGAATATATTAAAAAAAATTGGATAATACAACCCAAAGACCCAAACTCAAACAAAAAAATAAATTAAAACCGAAACTTCTACAGACTTTGTCGTCGATTGCGCCTCGCCGTGTCGCCGCAGCCACCTGCGAGTTCTGCCACCGCCGCCGTCGCCTGGTTCGTCCTTTTGCAGCAGCGCCATCTAACTTGGTTCTTTCCGTCGCGTGTCGCAGCTGTCCCGTCTTCCACTCATCGTGGTTCGTCCTTTTTTTTTTTTTTTTTTTTCTGTTTGCCCTTGATGTGTTTTGCTTTGATTTTTATTTGAATTTTTGTCTTTTATCATTTTTTTTTCATTTCAATTGTATGTTTTTTTTTTGTTGGTGATGATTCCGCCATGGCTTCGCATATATTTTGGAAGGATTTTTGGTACCTAGCTTGCAGCTGTGCCCTAATTGCAGTATCTGTTGATTACTTTCACCTTCTACTGTATTTGAATTGGTGATTGCCACGTAATTAATGTATATACCATGGGAAGAGATTTGAACACTTAACCTAGATTTTCATAGCACGAGCCTTAGTGTTCTGAAGAGAAATCATGTATTCGATTTCTCATGAAATTTGTATGCAGTAGAGAGAGAGAGGTTGGGTGCGTGGGATTTCACCTCAGGGTATTGTACATTGCGAGCAGTTTACACTCTTAGCTTTTCTTCTATTGTACAGAACCATTGAGTTTGAAATTGTTTGATTAGCAACCTCTCTTAACAGTATTCCCTTGAGCATCTTTATAAGAAGAGGGATGCACCCACATATTCACAAAAAATCCAGATTATAAAAATTAGTGTCGGAGTTACATGCGGACTGGGATCATATTGTTTGTACCTTCTGAACTGCTTCACATGCAAAGTTTAGATGTCGGTATTATCCGGTCCATGAGTAGTTTTGCATATATTATTAGGGAAATTATCAATTTGGTTTGTTATCTTTTGGGTTAAATTTGGTTTAGTCCCTTTTAAAAAGTTTCATTTAGTCTTTTATGTTTCTAGAAGGAGGCAAAATGGTCCTTGTCTCAGTTTAACATACCCTGAAAACTAATCCACTCACAGAATATGTATTCAACTGCTAATGCTTGTTAGTTAATGCATCTAAAGATTAGCACTGGGGCAAAGGTCTGAAACAGAGATGAGCTAGAACTTACAAAAAATAGGATTCCGAGATGTAGGTATTTAATTCCTTCAAACAGTCACATCCAAAACACCTATACCAATGCTTGTAGCTTTCCTCCACTCTGACCTTGAGGACTTCCAGGTAATGATAGTGAGCCCAATGCAACAGCCCAAGATGAACACAACACAACATCAGGAGAATAGGCCAAAAGAAAAATAAAAAAACCCACTTGGCTAGAGAGTTGCATATAGTAGATCTGTGGATACTGGTGTTGTTGTGAGCAATATCTGTGATAATTTGAGGTGTGAAAGAAATTCCCTTAGCCTAATCTTAACTCTTTCTATTTAGCTTACCCCAGTTTTCTATTAGTCTGTCTATCGAGGAGCATACAGAAAATGTCAATTGCACCCGCACAAATTCCTACTAGCTTTGGCCATGAGTTGAGGGCTTGTCTTCGCTGCCGCCTTGTCAAAACCTACGATCAGGTTTATTACCATTTTAACATTTTTCGTTGATTTTTTGTTTTGCTTTTATTTGTTTACACTTTCTGCTATTGTTCACAGTTCCGAGAGTCAGGCTGTGAGAACTGCCAATTCTTTAAGATGGAAGAGGATCATGAGCGTGTTGTTGAATGCACTACTCCTAATTTTAATGGGTTAGTTGGTGTCAATTGTTTTTCGTCCAAATTCCCTGCACTTTTTTTCTCTTCTCTCAGTATTCATTTTGATTTTCTTCTTCCATTTAATTATACAACAGGATCATTTCAGTTATGGATCCCACTCGCAGCTGGGCTGCCCGATGGTTGCGCATTGGTAAGTTCATTCATCTGTGGTTGCAATGATCATAATTTTCCCTTGCCTTACCTTTCAGTTTTCTTTTTCCTTAGACAAAAATATATTTTTGGCGACCTATCTTTTTACTAAGATTGCTTTGATCCTCTGACTTTTAAAAGATTTATTTTGGTCCATTTATATCTTAATTTTGTGTCGATGTCTTCTGGGAATGGTGATCACTTTTTGATTTTGGGGACCAATTTTGAACTTTTTTTTTTTACTGACTCATAAAATTATTTCATTTTAGATTTAATTGTTTGGAATCTTTAAGAAACCAATTAATGTTTGAATCTAAAGGGCTATAAACAAGGTGAAAATCAGGTGAAATAAATATAATTTCATATTCTTTTGAAGACAAAGATGGATCTTTTGAAAGATAAATTACCAAAAGTAATTTTAATGAAAAGACAAGGGACATAAAAACATTTTTGGCCTGCTTAGCGGCATTCTGATGAGATGGGAGAAGTACTTTGGAATATCATGACATTTTCTTTTTGGTTAAGTTTTTCACCTTTTTCACATTCTTTAACTTTAATATCAAATTTTGAAGATCTAACTAAGACATAATTTGAGAACTCATGAAGCTGTGTGAACTTGGATTTGAATAAGATGAAATATAATGATGGATGGTGTTCTCTACTTTGTTTGCTTGCTACTACTTTTGTTGTCTGTTAATGTGTTTATATACGTTAGATTGGATCGTCATAAGCAGCATAAAGATTAAAGGTAAAAGAAAAAACACCATAGAGATTTGATAGTGTCTTTCTTTGGTTATTTTGTTAAATTTCATACCAAGGAACCAGCTAAATTGTATGCCACGAAAAGTGAGCAACTTGTCAAGAGAAAACAGAATGGATGTTTTTTTGTAGACTAAATTTCTATCTAGATTGAAAACTTGTGTTGCCGGTGAGTTGTAAAATTTGGGTTCTCCTTGAATATGTTGCAGGAAAATTTGCTCCTGGTGTTTATACTCTTGCTGTCTCGGAGGCACTTCCAGAAGAGATGCAGGTTGGTATATTTCTATTTGTATGGTACAGAATTAGATTGCATAATATATTACTCATGATAGATTTCGTAATATATTATGATGCTTTTAAAGGGGGATTCATAGCTAGTTCTTTCTTGTACAGGATTTGGCAATTGTCAAATAATTACTTTGTCACTTCATCCCGCCACATTATTTATTGGCCCCTAGAACTTGCTCCTCTATTACGGGCAAGTTTGCTAAAATCAAGTTTTAATGTTGGAACAGAGGAGGAGGACGTAGTTGCAACTAAAATGAATGCTCACGATAATAGATAACAAATAAAAAAATACTCCAAATCAATTGCAAACCCATAATTAAACTTAAATTGAAGACTTTCAACAATAAGGCTTAATGAAACTTGGAAATCACCCTGTATCCAAACAGGGTCACAGCATGGGACTTGCTATATTGAAAGCTTTTATTGTATCAGAGCTTATGCAATAGGTTGATTGTGAAACTTCAAGAAATAAGCTCTATAGAGCTTATTTTTGAAAGATCTTCTCCATGATGTTTATTTGAAGTTTTATAGGAAAACCTTAATTTCGTATAGGCTCAACTCAAGTAACTTCTGTAGAATCCATTCTAAAAACTTCCTATCTCATATTTTCATTCCAATGGGGAATAATCATATGTAGCTTCAAAATTTACTTACAATGGCATCAATTATCAACTATTTGTCTGTGGTAGCATTCCCAAAATTGAAATGCAATACCACTCCTGTCAGGGCGGCTTGCACGACGCAATCTGTTAGCATTTTATCGTGCTTTTGACTAGTCTGCCACATAAAATCTTGCAAATCAGCAGTCACACACAATCATGCTAAAGCAGCGATTCATTACTGAAGAATGATGTACTAAGTTGCTTACTCAAACTTGCTCTCCTGCAAGCAAGAATCACTATATAGACTTCATCATTTGAAGTCATTCGAAATAGTTTGTTACGTCTCCAGTGGCATTTCTTGCTAGGGGTTTCATCTCAAACATATTTTAACTCTACCTTTTTTGTGGCCTGCCTCCGTAGGTGTGCCTTCTACTAGTGGGGTGTTATAATATGTGGCGATTTAATGCTTTGTTTGTTGAAAATCTCATTTTTTTAAAACCAAAAATATTGAAAGGGGGGCTCTGAATTGTAGGTTGGGTTATGTACAATACAGTATCCTGGGGAGTTGGGGTTTTGATCAAGTTCTTTTTGTACTTATAATGTTTGGTAACTAGATTGAGGCCAATTAAATAATGAATTGCTTGTTATATTATGGAATGATAAGTTTATTTATACATTTATTTATTTATTTACAGGCTATATGCGAGGACGAGCGTGTGCAATATATCCCTCCTAAACGTTTGTGAAAAATTGTTAACCTTTGCTGTGACATCCTTTAACACAGATAGAGACAATGTTTGAATTCTCTTAGTGAGTTGTTTGAATTCTGAGTACTATGACTTGTTTTTCTTTTAATGAGAATGTAAAAAGTGGAGATATATATTGGAAGTAAAAGGGTACTAATTAGAAAAAATTATCCAAGTAATTCAAATAAATAAATAGATAAAAGGTTTCTAAATTTTATTAGTAGAAAATCTTGCTAATGTCAAAGGTAAAAACAATTTTGTTTTTTGGTATTAAAAAATCACAGCCATGGATGAAAATGTTTCGAAATTCCATAAATAAGAACGGAATTTAATGTCCAATTATGTCTATAATAAGATTTTCTCTACGAAGTGTTTCTTTATTTATTAAAAGTTGAAAATGAAAATAAAACTCATTAACATAGTTATTTTGATCTTCATGTTTACAGATTGCGCGTGTAAGTACTAATACGATAGTATTTACTAATTTCTTTTATTCAATGCCTCAATACTTTATAGAGAGATCTATACTTTATAGAGAGATCTAATGAAGAAATGTCACTAAAATCATTACCTTTAATTGTACATTCCAATGAACGTGTATTCGTTAATATAGTCAACGAAAATAAAAATTTCACAAGGTTCGAATTGATGGGGTAACATACAAGAAAAGACCTTTTATTAGAGATACGCACAAGAACCGTGAATAGAAAACCAAGAAAAATGAAGAAAAACAATCAGAATCAAGAAAAAACTATCTCAATACTGAGTGTCCACTAGGTAGAACATACGTGCAAGCTTAAGTTCAATCCTCACTTTGTAAAGTGGATCTTTGTCAAACATTTTTAAATATTGAAAGGCAAAATTAACTTAAGGTTAAAAGACTATTTAGAAGGGTTGAAAGTGAAAGGTTTGTTAGTAAAAGTTGTCAAAATTATATTGATTATAGACCAAAGCTGACATAAACAATACATTATTGCAAGTAAGAAATGACACAGAGGTTACTTATTTGTAATCACTGATGGACCTAATATATAATAAGTTGTTTTCTTACCATCCAAGCTTTAAGAGTAGTATTTGATGTGAGAGAACGTTTTCTGAAATTGTACTAAGGTCTGGTCTCAATCCAACATGGTTGGTACTCCATTTATAGAAGAGCACGTTCAAAGTTTCTTAAATAACAAAATAAAATGAATGTCTTCTTATATAAGAGAGAGCTATATCAAAATAAATAAAACTATCATTGAAGACTAGAAGTTTACAAGGACCAAGACCAGAAGAAAAATATAAAAGCATAAAATGGCTATATATTACAGGTACTAATAAAACCATATTTAAACTTATAAGATAACTATTGCTCATCATTGATAATCATGCCACAACATGCAATACTAGGCACAGAATATCAAATTAAGTTTTGGACCTGGTTGAAGAAACAAGAACAAACATCCGTCTACATACATACATAAACATAATTTGAGAAGCACTGGTTTGATCTGATCTCTTTGCAAACTTTGCTCCAAATACCAAAAACAGTGTACATTGGTATCAAAATCAGGACAAGATGGTTGTAAAACAAAAAATTGCGGTGGTGAATTTCATCCATTCAGGTGTTTGTTTATTAATCAGTAACAATATACTATACGCTGGATACAGAGTTAGATATATTTTGAGAGCTTTCATCTTTCTCTTCTGGAAAAAGTCTTATAATTTCAACAAAAACTGTTAAAAGGACTTCAACTCGTATCCAAATTGACAGCATCTGAGAGGTTCTTTCCTGGAAAAAAACTTCATGTTTCACATAGAAAAGCTATGAAAACCGTTTGTAACCATAACCCGAAAGGCCCTCGTGTACTGCATTACACGAAAATCACAAATGACATAAATCACGACTGCAACGATAGAAAATGGTATTGTTGTTGCTGCTTGTAACAAATCTTAATCCTCCCCTTGAACTGCACCACCTTCACCAATATTACAATAATTATCTTATTTCTTAAATATTTATTGTAGTATATTTTTGGAAATATTTAGTAACGAGGATTGTTTTTAAAATGTTGTCCTGCATTCTGTTATCAATGAATAGATAAAAGAACTCTAATACAACAAAGTTAGAATACTACCCGACTAAAACAAAAATGAGCAAATAATATTCAAGAAAATAAACATAAAACAGAAGACTAACAATCTAGGCTACGTACATATTAGCTCTTGATACATAGGCTAGAATGAATTTGCACTTTCTTCCCTCTCACCTGTAGTCTGTAGAAGCTGTTTAGAACTATAATAAACAATAGATATGCTTAACTGCTGAAAGCTTATGATTTGTCAAGGATACTGAAATCAACTTTTCACAGAAACTGAAACACTAAAAACAAAAGCTTAAAAGAACGACCATAGGTTTCACAAAATTATGCATTGTCTGCTATTTGATCCCATAGTCATTTCAGAAAATACCTGGAGTTAGTCTTCATAAAGCAAACAGCTATCACAATATAGTTTTGACGTTTAGTACTTGTGAACCATGGAAATTTAACAAAGAAATCACAACTAGCAAAAGAATATAATTATGATGAAAAGGTGGAGGTGAAGAAGAATGTAAAGTGGTCAATTAGTTCTTTCGAAGGCTTCGGAATCAGAAAGTGAAACAGATGCATGGTAAATAATGAATATAACATCACAGCCAGTACCTTGCTACCGATCTGAAGACAAAATCCCCTCTTCCAAAACATAAGAAGCATGACATCACACATGAAATGAAAACTTTTAAAATGGAACATTATATTGTATTTATAGATATAAAATCATCATGAATTAGATTGTATTCGTATGTGACAACTTTGGTGAAGCTACAAATAAGTAAATTCACAATGAAAAATTCTTCCTAACACTGCAGTACATAAAGTGTGGGTTACACACATTTCATCGAGCACTTTCGTTAGAGAAGGTAGAAGTTTCATCACCCACACCCAAACAACACATCTTCCATTGGGTGTTGTTTTTTCAACATAATTTGATACCCTGCTAAGAACTTTTAAATTTTCCATCACGTTCAGTACCTCTCCCTCAATGGTTACTTTGTAGGAAACAAGTGGTGGAGCAACCTCCAAGTTTACCTTTGCAAATCTATCCTTTACATACCTCTCAAGATGATCTTCTCTAACAGCAGCAAGAACATTCTCTCCCCTAGCAAACACTATGATCTCAACAAATGGATTTGCTCACTTCAAAAGCCTCAAGTTTGTTACAGGTGGCATCAATCGTCTTGTGACGGAAACTAGGGGGGCTAACTCACAATCAAATACTTGGGCTGTTACACTCTCAACTAGAAAGAATTGCATCTTGATTATCAATTATAGCTTTTGCTCTAGTGGTAAGCGCTCGATCCAACAAAGTCCTTGAGTAATGCACCCATATTTGCAGGGTTGGACAACTCAATCGCGACTCTCAGAGTCGAGGCAATTAGGAATGCCATACTCGGAAAAGGGCAACAATTTTTGTTGTAGGTCTCACATTGATTAGAAATATGACCAAACCTAACCTTACAAGTCGATTTTGTAAGGTTGAGCTAGACTTAAAATTCATTTTCTATGATGATATCAAAATCTATTCTAGTTAGTTTTGTTGGGCTTTAATGTGTCATCGCTATCTGCCGGTTATTGGGCTGCCATTGAATCACCTCCAAATATCTAGTCTCACACTTAACATATCTAATCCTTGACGACATTAAGGGATGTGTTGGAAATCCCATGTTGACTAAATATATGAACAAATTACGGTATAGATGTGGATAGAAACCTGACTTTATAAGCCGGTTATGTGAGATTGAATTAGGATTAAATTCTACCTTTTTTTCTTCAAAGAATTCCTAGTAGAAGAAAGGGCAGCAGTCTTCAAAATATCTTGTCCAAAGACCTTCAATGGCAGCAATATCCCCTCTAGATGTCACCACTTTCAAGCATTTTCCTAGCTCACAAGTCAAACTCAACTGTCTTAAATTTCAACTCAATCGTGTAATCCAAGCTTTGATATACTTATACTACTAAAGTTCCACGTTAACTAATAAATCGTCGTGTGGCGTGTCCGTGGCCTTCTGCATTTTTGTATGTATATCATCAAGTAAATGTCCTAGAAGCTCATATTGAGAATGTGATTTATCACCAACTACAAATACTTGCACTGTGTTGCCAACTTCAATCCAACTACAACCTGGCTGCTTCTTTAACCTCTTGTCCTTCATTTTCATTCTGACATTGGCAGCTTCTTTCCATTTCCCTGCTGAAGCATACATATTTGAAAGTAATGAATAGGTGCCAGCATTTTGTGGTTCAATTTTCAAAATTTTCTCTGCTACAAACTTCCCAATATCAGCATTTCCATGCACATTACATCCAGCAAGGAGCGCTCCCCAAACAGTCAATGAAGCCTCCTCCCCAAGCCCCTCAATAATATTGAAAGCTTCTTTCAGCCTACCTGCACGACCACAAAGATCAATCAAACATGCATAGTGATCTTCTCTGAGTCGTATAGATCTGTTTTTCAGAATTTCATGAAAGTATTTAAGTCCTTCCTCAACTAAACCAGTATGACTACAAGCAGTGAGAAGTCCAACATAGGTGACATCATTAGCAGGGACACCTAATTCTTGCATTTCCTTAAATAAATTAATTGCCTCCTTGCCATAGCCATGATGCGCATAGGCAGCAATCATACCGTTCCAAGATATCAAGTCCCTTTCCCTCAATAGCCCATCGTCAAACATCTTCCTAGCAATACTCAACTCACCACATTTTGAGTACATATTTATCAGCGCTGATACCACTTTTGTGCTATCCTGAAAATTTGTTTTACTTATCATTTGATGAATTTGTTGTCCCTCAGTAAGACCAGCTAAATCACTACAAGCGCCTAAAACGGTCACAAAAGTTCCAGTGTTGGGTTTTAACCCATTGGCAGCCAGCATTTTGTTAAATAACTTCAATGCTTCTTCACTTAGCCCATGTTGCACATACCCAGTCATCATTGCAGTCCATGTAATGACATCCTTCACGCACATTTCACGAAACAGCTTCTCTGCACGATTTAACTCCCCATTCTGAATGAAACCCGTGATCATGCTATTCCAAGAAGGCATATTCCTCTCAGGCATCCTCTGAAACAACTCTAGAGCCTCATCCAACCTCCCATTTTGTGCATAGCCCGTGATCATTACATTCCAAGAAACCACATTCCTAACAGGCATCCGATCAAAGAGTGCTCGAGCATCATCAACCCTCCCATTTTTTGAGAAACCCGAAACCATGGTAGTCCATGAAACAACATCCCTTTCCTTCATCTGATCAAAGAGCCTCTGTGCATCATCAAGTCTCCCACACTGCACCAAAGTTGTAATGATTATATTCCAAGAAACCACATTCCTCTCCGGCATTCTCCTGAACAAGTCTAAAGCCTCCTGGGTGAGGCCATTCCTTGCATACCCCTCAATCATTGTGTTCCAAGACACAACATTCCTCAGTGGCATCTCATAGAACAACCTCTCAGCTTCCTTAACTTGGTTAAGCCTGCAGTACCCTTTAATCATGGCTGTCCAAGTGACCACATTTTTCTTGGCATCCAGACTATCAAACAGCTTCCTGGCTTCCCTGATCATGCCACACTTCACGTACCCACTTATCATTGTGGTCCACAAACCAATGTCCCTATCAGGCATTTCGTCGAACAATTTGCGTGCATGGTCGATTTTTCCATCCTCGCAGAGCCTGGCGATGAAGAAATTGCAGCGCTTGATTTGCGAGTGAATAGAAACCGTGGATGTTAACCTGATAGCAGTAACATTGGTGCTTAGCGATTTGGGAAGGTGCAACAAAGTGAAAGGTAAGTGATATAGCAGATTCTTCATGTTTCAATCATAAACTAGATTCTCGTAACGCCGAATCTTTTAATCTATTTTAACCATGCAAGACCTTCAAAATTTATATCCTAGTTATTCTGTGAACTCATTTATTTCAAAGTTCAAAGTGCATTTATTATTTACAACTTTGAAATAACAGGTATCTAATTAAGACGTTTTAAATGAAAAACATAATTGAACAACACAGAAATTATTATATAAATTTTAAAACATTATAGCCAAAAGAGGCTTCTTATAAAAGCTGGAACGAGTAATTTTCGTTTCAAAAGTGGAGAAAAACACTGTATAATTTTGATATGAATTTCTTTTGATGAGTTTGAATTAATCCAAAAAATCAATTAAATATTTCTATGTTGGTTGTATTTTCCAAAAGAAATATTTTAAGAATGGATATAAAAAAGAAAATGTATTAAAAAATGTTTAAGCAGTAATTGGTGGCTAACAAAAAGAACTTCTTTTTATCCATATCTCGTAGATAAAAAATCTTATTTCGTCTTTGAAACTGAGGTGTTTAGTTAGGATCTTTTAGACAAAAAATGTAATATACTACAAACAAATATTATATAAATTTTGAGGCAAATGGTGAAATTTGTTTAGTAAATTATCAATTTAGTACATAATTTTTCTTTTTACAAGAATGTATAAATTGCAAGGATAGGACTTCAAATACTGGAATTATTAGAAGTGTTAAATATGTTGTGGAAATTTCTTTAAAGGAAAGAAATAAAAAAGTAGTGTCCAGTGATGGCGAATTCTTAACGAACAAAAAAAAACAAAACAAGTATTACATGATTATGACCCTTTTTTCATTCTCAAAAGTTTTATTTCTTTTAAAATCATATTATCATGACATAATTTTAATTAAAATTAATTAAATTCATCTATTCACATAACAATTTTTGTTATACATCGACTTATTATTAAAATTATACTATTGTAATACGATTTTTTTATCGTATTTTATAACGTAATTTATCTATTTTAGTAAATAAAATTCTGCTTTAGATTGGTAATGTGGAAAACAAATGTAACATTTGAATGCATTTGCCGAATTTTGAAGTACTGCAGGCAAAAGTTTCCTATAAATCCTATAAAGGCAAAAGCTTTCACATTAAAATGTGTGGTTTCTTTTCTTTTAATAACTTCTCTTTCTAATTTTGAGTAAGGTGCAAGGTTTTACATAATTAATTTTGAGTAATGTTTTACCCTTTTTCCAGTACCATCTTTGGGGCACCAAATTCATAATTAAATTTTGAATTTGATTTGAAGGAAACACTATTTTCAGATTGATTATACCTAAGGGCATCAGTAATTATGGTCTCTCTCAAAAATGTGTTTAAGTTATCTTGCTCATTCAACTATGCTTATATGCATTGACAAAACTGTATTCAAATATTAACCGTAGATGTAACAATTTTACTCACACAATTATCTTTGACAGATCTAATATTAAAATACTAAAATGCTTTCTAATATATACAAAAAAGTAATAACTGTAAAATTATTACAAATTGAAACACATGTTCTCCACACTCTTTACCAGAATTATAATCCTAAACATCTATATATTGCAAATCTTAAAAAATCCTTTCAAAATAAGTTTATGTTATTTTTTAAACTAAATTTTATTTCTCTTTTTTATTTACAACATTTTTTATTATACTTTAATTATTTATATAATAGATTTTAATTCTTTTTATTTCGTTTCTAGAGAGTTTGTTATTTTTTATATAGATTGTGTGATTCTATATTTTTGTTATTTGTTTTTTATTTTTCCTTTTCAAATAATTTTTTTGACGTGATAACAAATAATTGATATATCTGAAGTGTCAATAAAATGTCAAAATTCATACTAATTCTTATCATAACATCATTTTTCTTCTTGGTACGTTGAAAACATTTAAGATGATTTGCAATTAGTTGTTTTAATTATAAGATGAAAACAATTCTACGTTATAATGTTTTCAAATGTGTATGATAAATCATTTGACTCACCATTTTAATCTAGAATTTGATGTAAATATAGTGATTGAAAATTAATTATATTTATTAATAATGTGAAAAGAATTATATTATTGATGATATCTAAACGTAGTCTTTAATGCATCTCTTTGTTTTGTATTGTTAATAGATGCAATTAATAAATAAAATGATTATGAATTTAAAAAAGTTGAAAAAGTAATTTACATTTACTTTGAATTTAAACAACAAAAAAATAAAAAACTACTGTGAAAATTAAATATGATAAAAATATGACACATAAAAATATATTGATGTAAATATTCGTAATAACATTAATATATATATATGATACTTTTATTCACTCCATTTTGAAGAGATCTTAACTTTCCATTATTTGAAATTTATACAAATTAATTCAATACTAAATTGATATTAGGATTTTGATTTTGTTGTAAAATAATATTAACAAAATAAATTAAGTATATATAAAAGTATAATGTTTTATTAAATTTTATTTTTTTAAATTCATGTAATTTTTATGAAATATTATTAATAAAATAAATGTAAATATTATTTCTAATTTTATAAATTAAATACTTTATAATTAACCATCTTTCAATTTTAATCCATACCCAACTATACTAAAATTAAGTCAAGAGAGTTCTAGTAATTTATTATATTATCTAATTAATTTAATTTTTTTCCTACCACATTAATCAAATATATTTTAATTTTTTCATTCGTTTTGTCTTAATCTAAACGGCTATCATTTCCCTCTTGTTTCTTTCTCTTTCTATCTCCTCCGCTTTTTATATAAAAAAAAGTTAAATCTAATTAAAGTTAATTTAAATTAAAAAATTATTATAATTATTTTAAATGAATTTTTATTGTGTTTGCATAATATTAGATAGAAATTGAAAATTAATAAGAATGTTTCAACCCAAATTTAAATCCATCCTAAAATTTAATTTAAAGTGAAAGGCTGAAATTAATAAGAATGTTTAAAGGCTGAGATAGCGTTGAGTAAGAAGGTGGGAAGGCAATGTCGAAATCCCGCAAAGCGACGGTTGTTCCTTGTTCCTCCTCTGTCGTAGTGGTAGAGGTGTGCAGGGAGCTTACTGAGAGTGGAGAAGGGTCTGATGCGGTTGATAAAAGGCGTGTCCTTTTTGGTAATTTCCATATGGATGACGTTATGAAGGTGCAAGAAGAATTAGTCAAAGGTTTTGGAAGGAGTGATTATAATTTGTAGGCAATTGCTTTTGGATCCCACATTTGCTTTCTGCGTTCCATCAAATGTGTAAAAGGACATTTGAGTGAAAGACAAAGGGGAGGAGATACTGTAGAGGAGGTGCTGCGAAGGTGATTTCCAGAATTTTATTGTTTTTTAAAGTTTTGATTCACTCTGGAAACATTTCTCGAAATGTAAAGTAACTTCCGGAAAATATTTTCTGAAATATATTTTCGAAAAAGATTTTCTAGAAATTATTTTACATTTTGGAACACATTTTTCGGAAGTATTTTTTAAGTTTTGGAAAACGTTTTTTGGAATTACTTTTTACATCTCAAAATACATTCTAGAAATTAGTTCCGAAAGTCATTTTTATATCCCAAAATGCATTCTGAAAAACGTTTTTCAGAAACTAACCCAAAGATAATTTTGATATTTTAAAAATATGATAAGATGCATGAAATAAACGAGGGGTGCAGGAAGCAATTACCTAATTTGTAGCACCGCTGCAATGATGTTCCTTTCCTTTTAGACGTTGTTAAGGAAAATTTGAAAAGATCAACACTCTCACTAGACAACAAGTTTACTTGAGTTTTGTAAACCTGTTTATTTGGATTAATTGATCTATCATATTCTTTAGGATTAAGACACTTTATTTTGTTATTTTTGCTCTTTGTTGCATAATTGCAATTCTTGCTTATATAGTCTCCTTATTTTTTGGTGCAATTGTTTCGTATGTCTTAAGATTGTTGACTATGGAAGAATGATTTATCTCGTCATTCAATGAAAATGATATACTAGTTTGATTTCTAGTAAGAATTATAAATTTGGGCGACTGTGAAAAATTCTGCCCGATATGTTTGAGCATCGTTGTACAAGTTGTTGAAGAGGGTAAACCTTGTTCTGGAACCATATATTCCTAGGAAATGATCACTGATAAATGACATCCTAACAGGAAATGATCACTGATAAATGACATCCTAACAGGAAAATAGTGGTACAAGATTTTTCAATGCTTAAATCAAGAAAAAAGATAGAAAACAATGTATGTATTTAAGAGCTAGTATGAGTAAAGATGGAGATGTTGTTATATAGGCTTTTGAACCTTTATGAATAAAGATAAATAACAGAAAGTTAATTATGTCAGTTTGTTCAAGATGTTTAAAATATTTTGATGGGTTTATTCCAAAGCATATAGGTAAACTATTACCAACTGATCCTGGTTGCTATCCCTAAGATAGTTGAATGTTGAATATTTTTCAAGATACTCATGTGTGGGTAACTAAAAGGATATACTTTTTTCTGAAATTTACTTTTTAAAAAGGGAGAGATTCCTTCACCAGAGTTCACCTTCAAGTCATTGCAGCATGTTTGAACTATAGAAGAAATGAGAATGCCAAATGTGAAAAAACTGTCAATATGTAGCACTCAATGTAACTTCTTTTCTCTTAAAACATAAATGCCAAACATTATCCCTTAAATGCTTTGCATTGACACACTAATAATAGGAGTTAATGTTATTATGCTTGTATATTGGAATCACATCAATTGAGAGGAGGTGAACTAATTGGGAAATTAGAAACAAAAGATATCAATAATCACGCCTACATAAAAAATAAAAATAAAGTACTACAAAACGACCAAGGTACAATTGGAAGTCCCTGCATAGAAGATATAAGGCACTCATTGAAGGAAGGGAAGAAAGAAAAATGGTTTCTATAATTTTGAAGAAAAATGAGACGCATTTGATCACTATAACTAGCACAAAAGAACAAATAGCCTTTTTGATTTTTCATAACACTTGTTTTGTCTTTGTCTCACCGAGAGCAACATCATACACTACAACAAACAAGATAACAAACATATAATAAAGTAATCAAAATTTAGAAAGTAAATTGAAATTATTTGATGAGTGGAACTAGTTGATAGATTAGGTGCATATTAAGTTAATTCAAGACCAAGCTACATTAAAATTGAAGCATACATTACCAACAACAAACAGAAGACTAAACAAGATAATATAGTCACAAGTCTTCCTTTTGAGTGATGAAAAATTTGGTCCTTAATAATAATGAACAACCAAAATCCTCTTGAGCAATTTCTACCAGTCATGCGGTTGAGCTGATATTGACTACACAAAACTGACCATTTATAAGCCACCTCAAACAATTCTTGTCGAACTTTTCTTTGATCTTCCACAATTTGAGATATGTCTTTCCTCACATTTTCAAGCTCTATTTTGTACCCTTTAGTTTCGGCAATGCATTTATGTTTTTCCTCCTCCAGAGATGATAACCTAATGATTTGTTCCTTTGAAACAACTTCCTTCAATTGAGCTTCAAGTTCTGCTAACTTGTCAGTGGTTGCAAAGCCTTGCTTAAAGGAACATAGAATGCTTGGGAATTCTTTGTGCATAGTGTCTATAATATCTTTGAGTCCATTTGATAGAGTTACATCTTTGAAAGGAAGCTTGGACAGGAAATTAAGAGCAGACAAAAGGCGAAGACTGTTGGTCTCAGAGCTAACTATGTCCTTCAGAGACATCTTCAGATACTTTTCCAGCTCATCAAGGGTCTTTGCAACTCGGTTATCTTCATCCTCTTTCCCCTTTAGCAGAAAAAATGTTAGCATCAAGCCACAATAGTTGCAAAATATTTAGTTTCTTAATACCATTTTGGATAGAATCATATAAGTGCAAGTAGAAGTTCAAATGTGAGGGTGATAGCAACAAATTATCTAAATTTAAATTTCACGTTGAAATTTAGTACTTCCTATTTTTTTTAATACTACTCCTGTGGCAAATGTTAAATTGGAATGGTAACATTATTTTTATGTTGACCAAATATGTTGGAAATGTGAATGGCATAAAATAAACTTACGTGTGAATGTGATCTACTTTGGTCCAACTGTGAGCTAGCGGATTCAGAATGAATTGATGAAGCTGCCATATTGGTGTTCCTTGCTATGGTTTCCTCTACAGCTTCTCGCTCAATACTCTGCATAAGAACAAAGATACTTATTAGCAGGGTTGTTATTGATGGCAGGTACACATTCATATTAATTTAAAATAATTGATGTTATTTTTGTTTGCCATTTACCTGAGGAATTTCAGAGCTACTTACAATTTCTCCAAGTGGCTTTTGTTGGTTCATCAAACACAGTTCACTAGTCCGCTGTTTGTCCACCAATGCCTAAACAAAGTAATGAACAGGTGTAAAATCACTATACTCTCAGTACTTTTATTTCATCCAATATTCGGAAAAATATTTATTAGACTCACATTTGAGGATGGTTCACGTTGAGGAATATTCAAATAACTTGGAGTTGGCCTTTCAACTGATTGTGAGTTTGTTACTGATGTCGTTATTGTTGGTATTTCTGAAGTGGAAACTTTACCAACAAATTCCTTCTCTAGTTCTTCATTTCTCGGAGCCACAATGCGGTCATTAGAAACAATGCCTATTTCACCTTCTATGCCAACCAAGTTAGAACCTTCTTTAAAGCTACTGTTAACATTCTGGGTCTTCAGACATACAATATTTCTTTTGCAGTTTTCATTAGGCCCATCACCTTGTTCAACAACCTGGGAATCTAGTTCCATATCCGCACTACTAGATCTGTGTAACAAACTTAAATCATTCACTTTATGCATCCCAAAGAACAGAAAACTCAAAAACTGATGATATCAATCTTGTAAGAATTTCATATATAACTTTGTTATATCTAAATATATATATATACAAAAACAGAAAATCCACATAACCACAACATAGAGATATAACTTCCAATTCACAAAAAATTGATACATTTTATTTGAGCATCAACAAAGACATTTAAGATTCTTAATTCATTCATTCTTTACATTACATAATCAAGAAGTTAAATGATCATACCTCTTAGGATTCTCATCCATTTGTCTATGTACAATGTCTTCTCTCATCTCAGGATCCCTTGCCACAACATGCTGACGCATTTCATCCACCCACGAACTCTCAAATCCAATTTCAACAGCTTCCTCGCATAGTTTACGGAAGTCTTGTTCTCTTTGAGGAATAACAATAACACTATTGATGCTTTCCTTTTGAAGGAACAACAACATATCTGCCAAAATTTTCAACCTCCAAGCTTGAAAGCGCTCACTAAACTTCTCGCAAGCATTCCAAAGATGAGGATATGTTGTTATTGCATCCACCAAAAGAGCAATTTGCACATCGTCCAGATCAACAAAATGTTTATATGCTTCTAATCTTGTACGGGTATCTGCAGAAGCTGTAAAAGATTAGACAGGGCGATATGAAAATATAGGATGGAAATGGGAAAATAAGAAATAAAAAACCTATAGAAATGTCAATGTTATTGTTAGACACAATATCTATTCCATCTTGTTTGTCCAACAGGTTCAACCCTTCTTCTACTTGGATTTCTTGGCTTGGCCCTATTCCTGCCTTGCCTTCATTCATCTTACCATCTTGTTCAACTCTCTTGGACTCAATGTGAGTTGCAACACCACCTCCAATGCTAATGTCTTCAACACCAGTGGACAAGGATTTTGTCATAGCTTCCTCTGCTGCAAGTCCTTCTTTAATGCTCTCATTTCTTACGTCCCCAATCTCCTGTGTATCACAAATTGAAAAAATATGATTGAGTTAGTGGCTCTAAAGTTGTTGAAGTTGCAGTACCCAATACCACTGAGCCAAGATCTTTCCCAATAAATTTTGTCTTTGACTTTCCATTAATATGAGCAATGCTAAAATATACTAAATAAGAACCTCACTAAGTTAACCATCTTATCAAATATAGTGAAGTTGAAGTTATAGATAACAAGGTTTTTCTTTTTTTAGTTAATTGATTGAGTCATAACAAATGTAGACAATATGCAATGAAGTAATGACACATTTACTACAAGTAATTATTATTTAATGGCATTATAATTTTTTTCATTGTATTTACATTGCATATATTAGTTGGTTCTGACCTGTGATGAAGGGAACTCACTGCTATCTATACTTGTAGAATCTTCATCTAATATACTCAATGTCAACTCTCTCAAGTTCAGAATTTCAAGTTGACAGTTTTGGAAATCTGTGACAAAAATATATATTAGGGAATTCTCGTGACAATAAAACACAAACAAAAAAAGAATAAAACAACCACAACTTTCCCTGGTTGATCATTATGTCATCATGGTTAAAATTAAAAAATGGTTTACAAAGTTTCTTAATAGGAAAATTCTTTTATCACTCATCAAAATATAGATGAAGTGGTGATTCTAGGATAGTTTTTTTGAGAAGATTTTGACGACTCATTTCAAATGTGGTCATATTCTATGAAATATTAACAACTTTAGTTGTGGAATTCAGATTTAACAACTACATCAACACATATAGCAAAATTACATGTGCATTCAACACATTTGTTTGGTTGGAGGAGTGGATTTGAGAGAATGGATTTGGAGAAATTTGAATGGATTGTGTGTGGATGATAAGATTGTTTGGATTAATGGATAGATGGTAAGATTTGAAGATATTTGAAAGAAATGTTTGTGAAAATTTGAGAATCATTTGATAGATGTTATAGATTTTTTTTTTTTATTTTTTTAATTGATATATTTGTGAAATTACTAATTGTCCCTTGTGGAAAAGGGTGTTTTGTAATTTCCAACTAACTTACTAATTTCCAATTTCATCCCTTCAAATCTCTTCATCCCATCCTGCAAATCCTCTCCAATCCGTCCTCCCAAATTAATGCAACCAAACACACTATCTACAACAACAATTCATCCTCTTGAACAGTATATCCACACAAATTGGTTCAACCAAACACAGGCTTAGAAAAATTACCTATATGCTAAGCACAAGTTCCTAAAACTAGAGAAATTTTCAACAGTTTACCTAATATAAAAAAAATATAATGATATAAATATGTATAACATAATACACTTAATACAATAATAATTTGATATTTAGGCATCATAATAAAAGAAATAGCAAATCAAAATAATAATGTGAAAATTATATAAATGGCTAAGTAATCTATAAATAGATACAAACGTAAGTTCATGACGTGAAAATAACTAAAAGGGGGTTAATTTCTTCAAATAATTTGAGTCTAATAAAATATTTTCATGGTAGGATAAAGTAGGATAACAATCACATTTAATTGTAAACATGGCGCAAGCAATGGAAAAATATGGAAGTAAAGATGAAATATCACAAACAAGAAACAACATAGAAGGCATGAAACTCATCAAGGTCAAACCAATCAACCCACAAGTCATGCTTAAAAGGAGATCGTTGCTGAGAGGTTGAATCAGCTCCCTAAGCGACGTGGTGGCATGGATTTTAAACATATGGAACAAGGATAGGTTTAGGATTTTAAATTCTATAGGGGGAAAGGATACATAATTGTATAGGGGGAATTGGGACACAGAAACATAGCAGTAACTATAGCAAACGTGTATTCCCCTTGTTCTTATAATGAGAAGAAAGTATTGTGGAAAGAGTTACGTCTGGAAAACTGTTGGGGATTTTAATGTCATACGAAAACCAGATAAGTAGAGGGTTAATACTTATTAATAGAAGATGTGTTATGTGTAATACAAATGATGAAAATGCAAGTCATCTATTCTTCACTTATGCCATAGCAACCAAAATCTGGAAACTCACTGATTTATGGATAGGTAGGCAATAGGTACATGATGGAGAATGATATCTGAATAATAGTGTATTTCATTAAAAAATGCAATGACAGGCCAGAGCAAATGCTCCTCAGAGAAGATCTTTCTCTGTCCTCCAAAATTACAATATTCCTAACTACCCCTTATTCTCACTCCTCTGCCGCATAGACTTATCTTTACAAAACAAACTACTATTGCATCAATAATCTACATAAGTTTAGCTATACATGGAAGAATAAAAAATTAAGTTTTGCGCCTAAACCGTTAGTGATACTACAACTTATCTATGCACATTTCTCAAAGTATTTAAAGACTAAAATGCACATATTTCAAAATAATAAACACAGAACACAAAGAGCTACACCTTGAGAAGGGGATGTTGGTCAGAATAAGAGGCAAATGATCTGTGTATGTGTTAAGAACCTATGCAAATTTTATATTTGATGTGCCTGTGTGTGTCTCATCTAGGGTCATGTGTATCAATTCATTTAGTGGAACATGAAGCGATGCTTTGAATGGGTGTCTTCTGTTGGTGTATGTTATGTCTAACAATGTTTTTGGACCTATCGTAGGTATTTTGTATAAAGTTGAAGCACCCTTTTTATGCTTCTCATTAATTGATTTTTTATTGCTGATGAAAGAAGATTCAAACTTGTAAAACTTCCTTCTTGACTTTAGAGTTTTTACGAGTTAATACCAACATTTACTTATAAAAGAGTTTGACAACTTTTCAATAACAGTTAATACTTGAAGACTCTACATAGTATTTACCTTACATAGTATTTACCTTTATATGGAAAATTTTTACGGAGCTTCTCAAAAGATGTTGTTGAAGTCAAAGAGAGCTTTGGACATTCGTCGACAATGCAACTGTTTAAATTGGGAAATTCAATCTCTTGACGAAAGTTTGAAAGATGCCTAAATATTAAAAGTTTGAGTCTTGAAAGCTCAACTTTAGTCTTTCCTATCTCGTCATGCTTTCCTTGTCCACATCCAACAAGATCTTCTAGTTTCAAGGCTCCATTAATGATCAAAAGATGAAGATTTGGAAGGTCATTAGATGCAGATCCAGAGAAAAAAGTTTTTAACTTGTGGCATCGTTCAACATACAATGCTTCTAGTTTTGGGAAGCATGGTTGAGGAGAAAGAAGATTAGGCAATGTTTTATCCTCCACATCCTCTTCAATGATTTGTCTTAATTCTTTGCATTCCCTTATCTTCAGAAAATTCAACTCTGGTAAGCTTCTTAAAACAGAGAGAGGAAAGATTACTTTCAATTTTGCACATCCCATTATTTCTAATGTGGTAAGATGTTGGAGATTAACTGAATTCTTCGAAGCCACCCAAATATAAGTCATTTGAGGTAGATTTGCCAACAACAAATTCTTTACCTTTACACACGCTTGTTGGCCAATTATTCTATCTCCATTAAGACAAAAAATATCTTCTAGCACAGAATTCCTTATTGATAGAGTTTGTAAAGTGAGGAAATGGTTCTGAATCCCTTTTGGATCCTGCAGAACATTATTGAAAATGTAAAAAAATCCAAACAGAACACAAAAGGAAAAAAATAACTAATAATTATAAAAATAAGGACTACCTTCCTACTTGTGCCAATAGGCTCTCTTGAATCCATAGGAACCATCAAACAATTGACAGAATCGTAAAAAAGAGAGGAACATCCGTGACACTGAAACTTCTTTAAAGATGGGCACGTCATAGTAAGACTGTTGGTGTCACAAATGCTAACAAAATTTGGTAGATTATCAAGAGAGAGTGTTTCCAATGCTAAGAAATTAATACGAATCTCCTTATAATCCTGATTAGCCATGGGATATTGGCCAAGCATATATTTCAATTGGCCACAATCACGCACTGAGAACTTTCTTAACTTTGGGAAGACAGCAATCAAATTCTCTTTGTCATATTCATCATCAATGTCTATAATGTGCCCAAGTCCAGGACAATTCTCAATTGTCAAAGATTCCAAAATCAATAATGACGCAATGGACAATTTAAAAAGGTAGTTTGCCTTATCAAATCCTTTCAGTTCAATCTCTCTAATATTGTGCATAATAAACAAGTTCAAACCTTGTGGTTGTTTTGAAAGATATTGAGCACTTTTAACCGGGTGAACAGAATCTGAGTTCGATATCTGCAATTTATACACCAAGTTACTTCTTAAACCAAACTAAATATTATCTTAAATATGATTATTAATGCATTCCACTTTTAACATGTTATTCTTATAATTACAATTATAAGAAATGCCATTGATTGTTTAGATTCACTTGTTTCGTCATGAAAATAATTACTTTTTGTTTAGCCTAATAAGAGAAATTTGAAAAGAAAATAATTTCCCAAAATAATCTACTCCAAATAATTTGTCCTAATACTTAGATATTAAAAATTCATGTTGCACCTTTGGTATGAATTCAAGTCAACAGTAAGTCGTAGTGCATGCAAGACCATTTATCATTTTTAGCACAAACATGATCATGCAATTCTAATTTTTAGAGTAATTTTGCGAAGTCACAAAGAGAGCACCAATGTAAGTCATGGATAATCATACCTTGATAGCAACATAATCCCAGTTTCTAGCTTTGGAAGCAACTGTTGAACAATTTATAGCGAAAAACTCAATACATCTCCCAATACCCAATGACAGTATCTCTAAAGATGGACATTTTACAGTATAACTGTCTAGAACGGTGCTATCCAAGATATGATCAAGTTTGAGTACTTCTAAAACAGGAAGCTCAATCTGAGTATTATTCTGTTGGTCACAAGAATTGTCTTTGGAATTATTTTGACTTGAAAGATCTTTCAAATTAGCAACTTCTTTATTTCTTATATCATTCAATTTCATCGTGCCTCCAACAAAAGAGGCAGGGAATATACGCTGCAATAAGTCACATCTACAAATATGTAGTTTTTTCAAACTTCGGAAGATTGAAATATCACTCTGAAAGTCATGGTCATCTTTGGCAATGTTTTCCTTTTGATTTTTATTGACCCTTTCATGAGTTACTATATGCTCCAAACTATGACAGTCTTCTATGAACAATTCTTCCAAAGAAGTCAATGTCTTACCTGTAGATGCTGTAAAAATTGAGCCTAACTTCGGACAATAGTTTATCCTAAGGCTTGCAAGGCTTGATAGAGTTCCTGAAAAGCAATTATAAATAAGAAAGATATCGCTCAACATATTAGAATTTATTATATATATGCTATGTGTGCAAGTTACATTCTGATTTTAAAAACATTGGTTTCTAGGCACTAATATAGGCACTAATACGACAATCCTAAATTAGTAAGTAATGATGCAAAGAATCATACACTACAATTTTCTTTAAATAAATGTAAATTATACAAAATAGTTTAAAATGCAAATATAATTGTCTTTAATTTTGACTGAGACAAGTTTCGCTAGTAGTGTATTAACAAGTAGTTGGTTCAACTAAAACTAGATTAGTAATGTCTCGAGTTTGAACCTTACTAGGAAAGTAAAGATCGAGAAGAAACAATCTACAATATGCCTAAATTTTTCATACGCAACGACAGATTCACACTTTTCATGTAACTTGTAAATAACCTCAACTAAGCAATAACATGAAGACTTACTAATACACTCTTAAACATATTTAGAAATGCAAAAAGAAAAATGTACCTGGATTATGGTTCACAACTGTTGTTGATGGAATTGAAGTGCTATACAAATATGGATGCTTACCTTCCTCAATGATTTCATTAAGTTCTTCTTTTTCATCTTGCTCTGCTGGAACAATATCCTCAATTATTTGATCCAGCATGTCGCATTTCTCTATCTTGAGCACTTTCAATCGACCTAAGCCTCCTACAATGCTGGCTGAGAATATGTATTTTAATTCTCTACAGATATTTACCTCTACTTCTTGAAGATTTTGGAAGACTTGTACAGGATTCCCGGTGGCAAATTCATCTTGACTTTTCTCTGTTTTGTCATCATCTGCTAATATATGCTTCAGTCCATCACATCTTTCTATTTTTAATATTTTCAGTTGTACCAAACTTTGAGCAACCACATACGTGAAGAGAGATGTTAACCGTGGACAATCACTTAAATACAACTCCTCTAAGTTCTCAAAAGGCCCATTGGCAGGTGAAAAACAATGCCATAAAGCTCTTAGATTTTCCATATTATCCATTCTCAGCGAATGCAACTTGGAGAAGAGAGTTACGACTTCACTCAAATTGCTACTAGTGTCAATTAAGCACTCTATCTGTTTAGAATCCCGTATCTCAAACTTAATCAACTCATCCAAACCTCCTCCTTGAATTTCAAATATATCAGGGATCATATTTTTTGCGCCTCCCTCAATATTGGCTATAAATAGATCCTTTGCTTTTTTTGCCAAACTCTTAATTACCTCATTTGATATGTCAAAATAGCTAAGTAATAAAGTTCTGTAATAAGAACCAAAAAATTCTCCAACATTATACTCATAAAAATTACGGGATCCTAATACAATTCCATACCTATGCAGTGTTTGGGGGACACTAAACGTGTTAAAGAATTCAATATTGTCTTCACTCTTACCATCCCATTCTCCTTTAATATCAACAATGTACAACTCTTCCAGTACTAAGCTTCTTTTTATCACTTCAAACTTCTTTCCTTTAATGTCACATTTATTCAACTCTAACAATTTTAAGGTTGTTAGTTGTGTAGTTGCAACATCTGTTTGTAATTCAGGAAATGAAGGCAGTGAGCAACGATGCAGTGAAAGAATTTGAAGTTTCTTCACATCACTTACAAATGAGAAGTCAGTTAATTCAAAACCGAAAATGAATAGAAACCGAAGATTTGTTAATGTTCTCAAAGACATTTTTGACAGTGCTATTTTTCGACCCGTATTATTGACAAGAATCAAAACTTTGAGCATTCCCATTCTTTTGAAAATTTCATCAAATTCTTCTGATTTAGTCTTTAACAATAAAAACTCAAGATTGGAACAATCCAAGTCATTTGGAAATTTCTCACACCATAGATATCTTACTGAATTTTGCTCCAAAGTCACATCTTTTTCCAATTCGCACTTGATGATATTATTTTCATTTTTTGCTATCAAATGGGCCACATCACGAACTAGGTCATGCATTTTGACACATTCATCCTTTTCATCCAACAATAAACAAGAACTAACGAGCTTAATTTTGGCTGCAATCACTTCACTCCTTGCCTCTTCATACGAGTGTACTTCTCCAACTACTCCTAACCCTATTGCACATCTTATTAATTGTTCAACTGGAATTTCCATATCTTCAGGGAACACAGAACATAATAGGAAAAGTGATTTTGCTTCTTTAGTATCCAAATTATCATAGCTCAACTGCAAACACTTGTAAGGATCAGTCAAACCTTTTTCAATATTTATTGGCTTAGAACTTCTCAATTTATTCAATGCAACACGCCATATCGTCTCAGCTTTTCCCTTCAAACTACTAGCAACGGCTGCAATGGCAACAGGCAATCCTTTACATTCATTAGAAATTAATCTTCCCAGATGCTTTAAGGTATCAGATGTGCCTTCAGATATAAGTGATTTATTTTGGAAAAGAGTCCATGCTTCTTCATCCGTTAAAATTGGCAGGTATATCTTTCTTTGACAATCCATTGAAGTACAAACTTCTTCTGATCTAGTGGTAATCAGAATCTTGCAGCCTTTATGGTGTTCACAGGAGGGAATCCCTATGCGACCAAAATTAAGCTTCTCCCACACATCGTCTAGAATCACAAGAATTTTTTTCTCTTGGGTTATTCTCAAGCATAATCGTTGGGCTCTCTCCATTTCTTCAGTTTCTGGAAATTCAAACTGCAGTGAGCTTGCAATTTTTTCTTGGATCCTTCGAACTTCCACTGTACTAGAAACAGGCACAAAAAGAACTTTGTCAAAAAGATGCTCCGCTTCTGCGAACTTTCTAACCTCCATTGCTAAAGTGGTTTTACCACAACCCCCCATCCCATACAATCCAATCATGGCAACATCAGTATTTTTCACTGCTTCCAGTAGTTCCTCATATGCAGATTGTCTACTCACAAAATTCATGCATTTTTCTAAGAGAAGATCAAGGGTACCTGAAGGAAGCGTAGCAATGTGGTCAAATGGCAAGTATTTTCTACCCTCTTCAATGAACTTTTCAAGGTCCACAGTTTTATTTGCCAACTTTTTTCCTACACGGTATCGCCAAATCCAATTTTGACAGTGTCCAAAGCAGCAGATCTTTTTGGTTCTTGCCTCTTTCAACAACTCATTCACATTGTCTACGTCATTGGTAGCATCCCACAACCACTTGTCAATGACTTCACTAGTCTTTCTTGTTTGTCTCTTGGCATGTGCAACAAATTTTTGGACACTATCTCTAGTTACAATCAAATCACCCTCTTCTTGCTCAAGCTTTTTGACGAAATTGTTAAAGCAACAAGGATAACGTAATTGATTTAATGCTCCACATACTAAATCTCTCGAAACAGAAGATGCAAAACCCAAGAGGCACTCCATCAATTTGTTCCACCAAATGCAACTTTCTTTTACCTGAAGAAGGGAAGATAAACATACTTTATAAGTTTCACAAATATATTTAGACACATTAGATAAAAAAAAGTGATTTTAAGATAATTTATTACGTCTTCCCGTACGTCACTTTTATAGTAAAATCAAAATATAAAAAGGTTATAAAGTAATGTGTGGTTTGTAAATTTAATGTTTTATATCCTAAATAGTCAATTATTGGGTACACAATATAAATAAAAAAAATTAATAACTTCAATCGTTAGTTTTAAAATTTTATGTGTGATAAGAGTTTCTTAATATGTTTTGTAATCACTTTGATAATTTTTGTGGAACATATTTTCTTAAAAAATAACATAATTTTTAAAAAAAAGTTTTACCCTCCCTCCAACAAAAAAGAAATCATATTCAAACCTGTACTTAAAAGACACAAAAGTATTTTAAAATTACTATTACTTTATTTTTAACATAATTTATATATTTACAAAAATAAATAATACCAAAAATAATAATAATAATAACAATGAATGTACTTATTTTTATTTAAATTAAATAATATAAAAAATAATAACTTCTACTCTGGTTTTCTATTTTCTTCTTTATATTTATTCTAAGTCTCATCATTTCTTTTGTTTTATTTCACCTATTTATTTTGTCTCTCTATTTTGTTTCTCCAAGTCAGCCTTTCAAGTTGGTCCACCGTTTTCATCTCACTTATTTCCTCCACTTCAGCTATTCTGCGTATTTTGAACTCCCAGTTTTACAGATTTCAGAGTATTTCTAATAGAATTATTTTTTTAAGATCTCACGTATACAAATTATTTAATAAATAATAATTATTTATAAATAAAATATTATTTAACGTGGATCTCAAACATATAATATTTAAATTCAAAGAAAATTATTTATAAAGTAAAAAGAGTTAGTTAAGAACACTAGTTTCCGCAATAATATTATCACTCATAAACATCGTTACTTTAGTTTAAAGAACAAAAATAAAAACAGAGTATTTAGTGTTTTCATCCATAAGAAGAAGCAGATCTTACTAATTTGGAAGTGGAAAAACGGGGAAAGATAGATAAGCTTAGGTTACCTCCTTCAACGAATATGTAGAGGGAGATGCGAGAATTGGTGAGAAAAAAACAAGTGCTGATCCATCACTTGAAATGTTAAGTTACTGCAGAAACATAAACACAAACACATGATGTGCAGCTTCAATTGGAAAGGAATTTGAAATGAAAGCAGAAGTTAAGATGAGAGTGATTGATACCTGGAGAGAGATGAAAGTGATCCATTGGTAGAACGAAGAAGAGAAGAGACTATAAGAGATAATCCTCACACTCACTCACTCACTCAGATAGATAAGAATGAAAGCACAGTTGTGAAGACTCTTATCACACTCACTATTGGTCTTCCCCCTCCTCTCTATCAGTTATTGTTGTGCATGATTGAGGAATGACATTGACTTCCACTTTTGTATCTTTTGAAAGTCTTTGTGGTTTTGTTTTTTTAAATAATAATAATAATTCTTAATATTTATTATTGGTGTGTGTGCAGGGTTCTATCAGAACTGTCAATGCAGACAGGTTTTAAGTTTGCACATTGTAAAAAAATTCTAAAACACCTTCTACTTTAACTTTTTGTATACTGTATTTATTTCACAAAACTCACCAGTTAAACGGGTAAGCTTATAGATGTAAAAATAGATTGAAAATTTTGTAAATATCATTTTTGGATATCAACAATTTATTTAATTTATTAAACAATGTACAACTAACAAAAATAAAAAAAAAAAGTTAAATTTTGAATTGAATTTGGTAATAGTTAGGAGTAGTGTATATGAATAAAACTATGTGCGAGTTGTGCTAGCCTAATTAATGTTAGAAAAAAAAGTATTATAATTTTTTAAATGAATTTTACTTTTATTTAGTATGAAAGTTTTAACCCAAAATTTGAAGTCATCCTAAAATTTAATATAAAAACGAAAAGTGAAAAATGTCCTTTTAAAAATTTTATATTTTTTTAAGATATTATTTAAAATGTATTTTGCTTTCGAAGAAAATTGAATTTAGTATTTAATAATGTAATAAAAAAATAGGAATGGTTGATTCTTGTAGTTTAGATATACCTAAAATATATTTATTACAAAGATAAATACATTTGTTTATAAAATAGTAATAAGATATTAGCGACGTAACAATGAAGAATACTTTTAGCACTTAATCTACTTATTTCATGTATAGTTCAATCAATATATTTGTAAAGTAAATGAGATTTGAGAATAAAAAAACTCACTACAAATCAACAATAGATTTGTCATAAGTAAAATCAATGAATACTAATTTTTAATTTTAATTTGATAAAGAAAAACTAGGAGCTGCACACTTGATGTAATATAATTTGGTCCAAACAAATACTAAATTTAAGTTACGTAAAAGAACAAACATTTGATCACAAGTTACGTAAAAGAACAAATACCCTTTTGATTTTTCATAACACTTGTTTTGTCTGTCTCAAGAGCAACATCTTACACAACAACAAATAAGAGAACAAACATACAACAAAATAGAACAACCAAACTTTAGAAAGTAAATTGAAATTATTTGATGAGTAGAAATGGTTGATTGGTTGGGTGCACATTAAGTTAACTGTACAAGATAGTGTGGTCGCAAGTCTTCTTTTTGAGTGATGAACAATTTGGTACTTAATAACAATGAACAACCAAAATTCTCATTAGGGATTTTTGGCAGCCATGCGATTGTGCTCATATTGACTACACAAAACTGACCATTTATAAGCCACCTCAAACAATTCTTGCTGAACTTTTCTTTGATCTTCCAGCACTTGAGATTTGTCTTTCCCCACATTTTCAAGCTCCACTTTGTACCTTATAGTTTCCGCAGTGCATTTACATTTTTCCTCCTTTAGAGATGATAAGGCAGCCTCACAAACTTTTATTTCTTCCTTCAACTTAATGATTTGTTCCTTCAAAACTACTTCCTTCTGTTGAGCTTCATCATAGAAATTCTCTACCTCGGAAATTTTGGTTACAAGATTAATGGCCACCTCATTCCCACGAGCTTCAACCACTCCCAACTTGTCAATGGTAGCAAAACCTTGCTTAAAGGAACATAGAATGCTTGGGAATTCTTGATGCATAGTGTCTATAATATCTTTAAGTCCATTTGATAGAGTTACATCTTTAAAAGGAAGGTTGGACAGGAAATTAAGAGCAGACAAAAGACAAAGGCTGTTAGTCTCAGAGCTAACTATGTCCTTCAGAGACATCTTCAGATACTTTTCAAGCTCGACAAGGGTCTTTCCAACTCGGTTATCTTCACCCTCTATGGCCACATTAACGGGAGAAAATAAACTCGTGATACCATTGGCCCTAGAGTCTTGAATAATTTTAGGATGCCCTTCATTTGCTTTAGCAATCTCAGTTTGGTTGCTCCTAGTTTCACTCTGAGAAGAATATGAAGAAAATATAGCAGAAAAGACGTTAGCATCAAGCCACAATATTTGCAAAGCATTGAGTTTCTTAATACCACTTTTGATAGAATCATATAAGTGCAAGTAGAAGTTAAAATGTGAGTGTCATGACTACAAATGCTCTAAATTTAAATTTCAAGTTGAAATTCAGTACTTCCTATCTTTTTTCAAATCCACTCCTGTGGCAAATGTTAAATCAAAACGACAACATTATTTTTATGCTGTCCAAATATGTTAGAAATGTGAATGGCATAAAATCAACTTACATGTGGATGTGATCTACTTTGAGAAGTAACTATTTGGTCCAACTGTGAGCTAACAGATTCAGAATAAATTGATGAAGCTACCATATTGGTGTTGTTTGCTATGGTTTCCTCTACAAATTTTTGCTCAACATTCTGCACAAGAACAAGAAATACATACTAGTAAGGTTGTTATTGATGGCAGTTAGACATGCGTATTGATTTAAAATAATTGATGTTATTTTTGTTTGCCATTTACCTGAGGAATTTCGGGGCTATTTACAATTTCTCCAAGTGGCTTTCGTTGGTTCATCAAACACGGTTCACTAATCTGTTGTTTGTCCACCAATGCCTGAACACAGTAATGAACAGGTGTAAAATCACTATACTCTCAATACTTTTATTTCATCCAATACTCGAAAAAATATTTATTAGACTCACATTTGAGGGAGTTTCACATAGAAGAATGTCCAAATAACTTGGAGTTGGCCTTTGAACAGGTTGTGAGTTTGTTAATGATGTTGCTATTGGTATTTCTAGAGTGGAAACTTTTGCAACAAATTCCTTCTCTGGTTCTTCATTTATCGGAGCCACAATAAGGTCATTAGAATCAACACCTATTTCACCTTCTCTATCAACCAATTTAGAACCTTCTTCGAAGCTATTATTAACATTATGGGTCTCCAAACGTACAAAAGTTCTTTTGCAGTTTTCTTTAGGCCCATCACCTTGTTCAACAGCATGGGAAACTAGTTCCATGTCCACACTACTAGACCTGTGTAACAAACTTAAATCATTCGCTTTATGCATCCCAAAGAGCAGAAAACTCAAAAACTGATGTTTCAATCTTGTAAGAATTTCAGATACCACCACAATGTATATATAAACAGAAACAAATTATCACTCAACCGCAACATAGAGATATAACATCATATTGACAAAAAAACTGAGCTTTTATCTGGGACCACCAAAGTCATTTCAGACTCTTAATTTCATTCATTCTTTACATTACATAGTCAAGAAGAAGTTAAACGATCATACCTCTTAGGATTCTCATCCATTTGTCTTTGTGCAATGTCCTCTCTCAACTTAGGATCCTTTGCCACAACACGTTGACGCATTTCATCTACCCATGAACTCTCAAATCCAATTTCAATAGCTTCTTCGCATAGTTTATGGAACTCTTGTTCTCTTTGAGGACTAACATTATCAACATTTTCCTTCTGAAGGAACAACAACATATCTGCCAAAACTTTCAACCTCCAAGCTTGAAAGCGCTCACTAGACTTCTCACAAGCATTCCAAAGATGAGGATATGTTGTTATTGCCTCCACCAGAAGATCAATTTGTGTATCGTCCAAATCAACAAAATGTTTAAATGCTCCCAATCTTACGTGGATATCTGCAGAAGCTGTAAAAAGTTTGAGAGGATGATATGAAAATATAGGATGAAAACGAGAAAATAAGAAATAAAAAACCTGGAGAAATGTCAATGTTTTTGTTAGAAACAATATCTATTCCCTCTTGTTTATCCAACAGGTTCAACCCTTCTTCTACTTGGATTTCTTGGCTTGGCACTATTCCTGCCTTTCCTTCATTCATCTTATCATCTTGTTCAAAAACTTTGGAATGTTGGCCAAGTATGTCCACGCTACTAGACTCAATGTGAGTTGCAACACCACCTTCAATGCTAATGTCTTCAATATCATCGGACAAAACTTTTGTCTTAGCTTCCTCTGCAACAGGCCCATCTTTAATACTTTCATTTCCTACGTTTCCAATCTCCTGTATACCATCAAAAATTGAAAAAAAATACGATTTAGTGAGAGTGAGAGGATCTAAAGTTTGAAAGGACCACTATTTTCAATGTACATTATATGGTGGTATGATAGTAATTTTAGTGATTTTTAGTGATTTCTTACCCTGGTTTCTTCAAGAGCATGTTGGTCTGGATAACCTCCCACACTGTTTAATTCCTGATACACCAACTTTTGTTTGAAATATTGAACAAGAATGTAAGAGTTAGACTTGGTATCACAAAATCCATTTTTAAGTTTAGTAATTTTGTAGTTATATGCTAAGGTATTATATGCAGCTAAGTTTCCATACAAATCTAGTTGATTCTTAATTATTTGACATATCATGACATTATCTAATGCAGTTCCTTCTTCGACACCACTCAATATTCTAGATGCTGCACAAGTCCATGGTTTGTGTCCATCTATCTATGTATGATTCACTCATTTATTTTCCATTGACCAATTCCTATATGAAATGATCGTACTAAATGAGAAGTTAAAAAATATAGCCAAGTTATAAATAACAGTTTTTTTTTTTTTCATTAATTGATTGAGTCATAACAAATGGAGACAAGATGCAAGTAATGATACATGTTCTGTTATCCAAACTTTAGTGAAGTAATTGATGAGTTATTATTTAATAATTTTATAATTTTTTTATTGTATTTACTTTGCATATTGGTTGGTTCTGACCTGTGACGAAGGGAACTCATTGTTATCCCCAGTTGTAGAATCTTCCACAGCTATATCCCATATGAAATTTTCTATGTCCTGCCTTCCAAGTTTAATGTTTTCTAAATCTGTGACAAAAACATATATATTAGAGAATTATTGTAGCAATAAAACACAAACAAAAGGAGAATACAATAACCACAACTTTCCCTGATCCATCATTAAATTATTACAGTTCAAAATAAAAAATGGTTTACATAGTTTCATAATAGGAATTTTTTTTTTATCATTCAACGAAATAAAGATAATGTGGTGATTGTAGGATAATTTATTATAGAAATATTTGACAAGACTTATTTCAAATGTAATCATATTCTATGAAATATTAACAAACAAGTTTAGTTGTGGAATTCAGATTTAACAAGTGCATTCAACACAAATTACCTATAATTCTACTAGCACAAGGTCCTACAACTAGAGAAATTTCAACAGATTACTTAATATAAAAAAGAATATTAAAAAAGATAATGATATAAAAATTTATATTTGAAGACTCTGTATAGTATTTACCTTCAAAAGAGAAATTTTCACGAAGTTTCTCAAGAGTAGTTGTGGAAGTCAAAGAGAGTTTTGGACATTCGTAGACGATGCAAATCTTTAAATTGGGAAATTTAATCTCTTGGTGACAGTTTAAAAGATGCCTATATATTAAAAGTTGCAGTCTTGGAAGCTCCGCTTTAGTCCTTCCTAGCAAGTCATGTTTTCCTTGTCTACATCTAACAAGCTCTTCTAGTTCAAAGGCTTCATTAATCATCAACATACGAAGATTCGGAATGTCATCAGATGCAGATCCAGTGAATAAAGTTTTGAACTTGTGGCATCCTTCAATGTACAATGCTTCTAGTTTTGGGAAGTATGGTTGAGGAGAAATATTAGACAATGTTTTATCCTCCTCATCCTCTTCAATGATTTGTCTTAATTTTTTACAGAATCTTATCTTGAGAATAATCAACTCTGGTAAGCATAATCGTGAAAGAGACTTTGGAAAGATTACTGTCAATTTTTCACATCCCATTATTTGTAATGAGGTAAGATGTTGGAGATTAACTAAATTCTTAGATGTAGATGCTGTAAAAATTGATAGAGTTCCTGAAAAGCAAATATACAATTTTCTTTAAATAACTGTAAATTATATAGAGAGTTTAAAACGTAAATATAATTCTTTTAATTTTGACTGAGACAAATTTCGTTGGTTCAAGTAAAACTAGATTAGTGATGTCTGGAGTTTGAATCCTACCAATGGAAAATAATTAATGACCGGGATAAAATTGTTTACAATTAATACGTTTAAATTTTTCATATATACAATAATAGATTCACAATTTTTATGTTACTTCTACATAACTTCAACTAAGCAATAACATGTAGACTTACTAATGCATGCTTAAACATATTTACAAATGCAAAAAGAAAAATGTACCTGGGCTATGGTTCACAACTGTTGTTGATGGAATTGAAGTGTTATACAAATGTGGATGCTTACCTTCCTCAATGATTTCATTAAGTTCTTCTTTTTCATCTTCCTCTGCTGTAACAATATCCTCAATTATTTGATCCAGCATGTCACATTTTTCTATCTTGAGCACTTTCAATTGACCTAAGCCTCCTACAATGCTGGCTGAGAATATATGTTTTAATTCTTTACATCTATATACCTCTACTTCCTCAAGATTTTGGAAGATTTGTACAGGATGCCCAGTGGTTAATTTCTCCATATTGTCATCATCTGCTAATATATGCTTCAGTCCATCACAGTCTGATATGTTTAATATTTTCAATTGTACCAAACTTCGAGCAACCACATACGTGAAGAGACATGTCAACCGTGGACACTTATTTATATACAGCTTCTCTAAGTTTTCAAAAGGCCCATTGGCAGGTGAAAAACAATGCCATAAAGCTCTTAGATTTTCCATGTTATCCATTCTCAGGGAATGCAACTTGGAGAAGGGAGTTACCACCCCACTCAAATGGTTACTAGTGTCAATCAAACACTCTATCTCCTTAGAATCATGTATCTCAAACTTAATCAACTCATCCAAACCTCCTCCTTCAATTTCAAATATATTGGGGATCATATTTTTTGCACCTCCCTCAATATTGCCTACAAATAGATCCTTTGACTTTTTTGCCAAACTCTTAATTACCTCATTCGATATGCGAAAATAGTTAAGTAATAATGTTTTGTGATGAAGGGAAGATTCTTCATAACTATAAAAATTTCTGGATCCTAATACAATTCCATACCTTTGCAGTGTTTGGGGGACACTAAACACGTTAAAGAATTCAATAATGTCTTCACCGTTAGGATCCCATTCTCCTTCAATATCAACAATGTACAACTCTTCCAGTAGTGGGCTTCTTTTGATCACTTCAAACTTCTTCCCATTAATGTCACATCCATTTAACTCTAACAATTTTAAGGTTGTTAGTTGTGTAATTGCACCATCGAATTCAGGAAATGAAGGCAATGAGCAGTCGTACAGTGAAAGACTTTGAAGTTTCTTCATATCGTTTAAAAATGAGAAGTCGCTCAATTCATAACCGTAAATGAGTAGAGAACGAAGATTCGTTAATGTTTTCAAAGACATTTTTGACAGTGCTATTTTTCCATCATCACGATTACTGACAAGAATCAAAACTTTGAGCATTCCCATTCTTTTGAAAATTTCATCAAATTCTTCCGATTTAGACGCTAAGCATAAAAACTCAAGATTCGAGCAATCCAAGTCATTTGGAAATTTCTCACAATAAAGATATCTTACTGAATTTTGCTCCAAAATCGCATCTTTTTCCAATTGGCACTTGATGATATTATTCTCATTCTTTGCTATCAAGTGGGCCACATCACGAACCACGTCATGCATTTTGACAAATTCATCCTCTTCATCCAACAATAAACAACAACTAACGAGCTTAATTTTGGCTGCAATCACTTCACTCCTTGCCCCTTCGTATGAGTGTGCTTCATCAACTAAACCTAACCCTATTGCACATCTTGTTAAAATTTCAACTGGAATTTCAAAATCTTCGGGGAACACAGAACACAATAGGAAAAGTGATTTAGCTTCTTTAGTATCCAAATTATCATAGCTCAACTGCAAGCACTTGTAGGGATCAACCAAACCTCTTTCTATATTTACTGGCTTAGAACTTCTCAATTTATTCAATGCAACTCTCCATATCGTCTCAGCTTTTCCCTTCAAACTACTAGCAACGGCTGCAATGGCAACAGGCAATCCTTTACATTCATTGGAAACTAATCTTCCCAGATGCTGTAAGGTATCAGAGGTGCTTTCAGATATAAGTGCTTTACTTTGGAAAAGAGTCCACGCTTCTTCATCTGTCAAAATTGGCAAGTAAATCTTTCTCTGACAATCCATTAAAGTACAGACTTCTTGTGATCTAGTGGTAATGAGAATCTTGCAGCCTTTATGATGTTCAGAGGAGGGAATCCCTATGCGACCAAAGTCAAGCTTCTCCCATACATCATCTAGAATCACAAAAATTTTTTTCTCCTGGGTTAATCTCAAGCACAATCGTTGGGCTCTCTCCATTTCTTCGGTTTCTGGAAATGTATACTGCAGTGAACTTGCAATTTTTTCTTGGATCCTTCGAACGTCCACTGTACTAGAAACAGGCACAAAAAGAACTTTGTCAAAAAGATGCTCCGCTTCTACTACTTTCCTAACCTCCATTGCTAGTGTGGTTTTACCACAACCCCCCATCCCATACAATCCAATGATGGAAACATCAGTATTTTTCACTGCCTCCAGTAATTGATCATATGCAGATTGTCTACTATCAAAATTCATGCATTTTTCTGAGAGAATATCAAGGGTGCCTGAAGGAAGTGTAGCAATGCGGTCCAATGGCGCATATTTTTTACCCTCTTCAATCAACTTTTCAAGGTCCGCAGATTTATTTGCTAACTTTTTTCCCACACGGTATCGCCAAATCCAATTTGGACAGTGCCTAATACAACAGAATTTTTTGGTTCTTGCCTCTTTCAACAACTCATTGACATTGTCTACGTCATTACTAGCATCTTGCAGCCACTTGTCAACAACTTCACTAGTCTTTCTCGTTTGTCTCTTGGCATGTGTAGCAAATTTTTGGACACTATCTCTCGTTGCAATCAAATTACCCTCTTCTTCTTCAAGCTGTTCGACGAAATTGTTAAAGCAGCAAGGATAACGTAATTGATTTAGTGCTCCGCTCACTAAATCACTTGCAACAGAAGTTACAACACCCAAGAGGCACTCCATCAATTTGTTCTACCAAATGCAACTTTCTTTCACCTAAAGAGAAGAAGATGAAAACACTATATAAGTTTTATAATTATATTTGGATACGTTAGATAAAAAAATATTTTAAGATCACTTATTATATTTTCTGGTATGTCACATTTATATCACAGAAAAAGGGTTATCAAGTCACGTCTGGTTAGTAAATTTAATGTTTTATATCCTAGTGAATTATTGAATATATTTATTACTTGTTACATACTAGTATACTTATTCAATGCAAAAAGTGTTGACATGGTTTAGAGTAACAGTGAAAATTTTATGGGGTTCCTATGTTGTCAAGGGGAATGGAACTTGGGTTTTGAAAGAAAAATTGAAAAGGTTGAAAGGAGATCTCAACGTGTTGAATAAGGAGGTATTTGGGGACATTAACAAAACTAAAAAATCAATTTTGAATTAAATAAGGACACTAGATTTAAGAGATGAGGAGGGAGGATTAGATGAAAAAGGTAGGAGACAAACAAATACTTAGTTTGTTAAGCTAAAAAGATAAACTTCAGGGAAAAATCATTGAAAAACAAAAGTCAAGATCAAAATGGCTGAAGGCAAGTGACTTAAACACAAAATTTTTGACAATATAACCAAATGGGAGAGTAAAGAACATAATTAAGGGGCTGAAAATCGGAGAGGAGTGGTGTGAAGATTTGGTTAGGGTAAAGGAAGAAATTAAGAGCAGTTTTGAGAACAAATTCTCAGACAAGTTTGCAAAGACTGTTAGGCTTGATAATATACATTTCATGATGGTCAACGATGAGGACAATGCCATGCTTACCAGTAGATTTACAAAGGAGGTCATAAATGCGTTACCTTTGTTCTATCTTTCATTTTTTAAGGCCCCTAATACAATATGCAAACTCATACGAAAGATACAAATTCAGTTTCTTTGGAGTTGGGGTCACAATGATAGGAAAATTGCTTGGGTGGCTTGGGATAAAGTTTGTTCCCCAATAAAAGCGGGAGGGTTAGGAGTTAGGGACATACACAAATTTAATGTGGCATTGTTCCGGAAGTGGAGGTTTGGAGTGGGGAAAGAGGGTGTATGGAAGGATATACTAGAATCTAGGTACGGTAATTGGAAGGACATGAAAATTGTTGGGAGGAATCGAAAACAATCCAATTGGTGGAAAGATTTATGTAAAATTTGTGATGTTGGAAATCAATTGAATTGGTTTGATAATAATATTAAGTGGGTATTAGGCAATGGTAAAAAAATACAATTGTGGGAGGATAACTGGATTGGGGTCAACCACTTAAAGATAGGTTACCCAGGTTGTATTCTTTAACTATGTGTAGTGAAAAAGTAATAAGTGAGGTGAAACAATCGATAATTTGAGATAATGTTCAGGTTTTTTTATTGGAGATTTATATGGAGGAGGGAGTTGTTTGAATGGGAAAAAGAATTGCAACAACAGTTAGAATTGATTCTAACTACTACATAATGGAAGAGAAATAGGTCGGATGGTTTGACATGGGGAATGGATGAGGGACAGGGATATACTGCCTGATCTAGTTATACATTATTGGATAATGAAGAAAATTACACAACAAAAGAAGTCTTCAAGCTACTGTGGAACTTAAAAGTGGCCTCCACTGCATAAATTTTTGTACGGAGAGTATTTTGGAATAGGCTTCCAATGAGATCAATTTAACTGTGAGGGGAGTGCAATTACCAAGCATCATGTGCCCTATGTATAACAAGTTTGAAGAAAATGTAGAACATATATTTTTAAACTGTGACATTGCTCGTCAAATTTGGGATACATGTGATAAATGGATAGGCAACATCTCTTAAAGATATTATTCTATTTTGAATAATTTTCAGAGCTTTTATCTGGCGAGCCTAAATGAGAAATCTAATATGGTTTGGCTAGGAGTGTGGATAGCAATAGTGTGGGAAATATGGATACAGAGAAATAAGGTTGTTTTTAATAATGATGTAGTCAATGCAGTAGAGATTTTTACCCTTGCTCAACTTAAAGGGTGGTTGTGGGCAAAATTTAAAAAAGGTGAGGTAAATTTCTCCTTGGCCGAATGGATGATAAGCCCACTAAAGTGCCTGCAATAATTGATATATTTTCTTGGGTAACAATACTGCTATGATCTATGAATTTGGTAGAGGCATATTACCTGCGGTAATGATTATGAGGCTTTGTGGTGTTAGTGGATAGGAGTGTGACTGTGAGGCTGGAAACTGTGTGTTGTTTCTGTTTTATGCAAGTAAGGACAGAATGGGAGAAAGTGGAAGCATGCTGCTACTCTGAAATATGGGGTATAGATTGTTGGAGTTAAAATAAAACTTCGACAAATCACGACAAATGGTGGAATGAAGCATTGGGACATAATTCAGGGACCTAAGAACAGATTTAAGGAAATAACAACCTATAACAGCTTTTGTTGGTTAGAGTGTGTCGTTAGTAGGCTAATAACAAAGAAAGAAAACCCACAAGCACTACAAGAAAAAGTTAAATTATCGACGAAATTTTATCGACAGAACTTTATCCGTCGGTAAAATATCATTAATGACACTTTTATCAACATATTTCTGAGCCCGTCGATAATTACTGATGGTTCAGAAATCCATTGGTAATTACCGACGAACTCAGAAATCCATCGGTAAATTTACATACAATCAATCTACCGATAAAATTTGGGTGTTTCCGATTGAATTTTCTCGTTGGTTGTTTTTTTTGTGTAGTGAAGGTTTAGAGGATTATAGGCTAATTTCATTAGAAGGAAGTGTATATAAATTAGTTTCAAAGATATTATCAAAAAGGCTACAAAATATTTATAGATAGAAAACATTCAACTCATTTGTGGAAGACGAGGGTTGGAGGGTGTCTTGGTGGTTAATGAGGTTATAGATGAGGTGAAAAACAAGAAATATAGTTGAATAGTGGTCAAGGCCAATTTGGAGAAGGCTTATGACTTAGATAATTGAGATTTCTTGATACATATGATGAAAAAATTTGGTTTTAGTTCAAAATGGTGTAAACGGATAAGGGGATGTTTAAAAGTATAGTGACAATTAAAAGCATTTTAAGGTGTTTCAAAATAGCCTCATGTTTTAAAGGTGAATTTTCATAACACTAGGCTAGGAGCAATAGAGGTTGAACCAAGAACCATCCACAAATTTTCCCTATTATTAAATTGTAGAATTATGACCTTTCCATTCACATACTTTCGGGTGTCAGTTGGGGTGAATAAAAAAAATGATTTTTTGGGTGGATATTCTAGCAAAAGTTAGAAAGAGGTTGACGATGAATCCCTTTATTAATTTATTTTTTATTAGAAAAAAATAAAAGTATATATGGTTTGTAAACTCATAAATGATCTATGACCTACTAGATGGTCAGACAACCATATAATCATATGATGAATTTATGTTTTAATGATAACAAAAACAACTTGAATGATTTATTTGTATTTTAAATATTCTAATAAAGTTTTGTACAACTATAATACATAATTGACTTTATGAGCATCTACAACATGTGTTCATGAAAGTCAGTCTGATAAGATTTGTTAATTGCACAACAAAATTTTGACAAAATGTTTTATTTGTGATTTAAATGATCTAATGGTGTTTTATATAACTGTGGTATGTAATAGATCCTTTGGCGGTCTATAACTTTTGTTCATGAGAGATGGTTTGATAGATTGTTCATGATAGACGGTGTGATGAACAAATTGAACGCGTAACAAATTTTTTATAATTATGATAAACAAACTCTTCATAATACATATACTTATTAAAAGCATGTTTAATCAAAGTAATATAATATCTTAAAACAAAATATTATGTTTGCATGTTTTGTGGAACAAAAAGATATTCACAACATTTTTTTTAGAAAAAAATCTTTATTATCTCTTCCAGAATTATCTTGCTTAAACAAATTTTATTAGTTGTGATTTAATGCAAATATCTCTAAATTCTTTTAAACAGAAACAAATTGAATAATTAAAGCTTTTTGTTTTGAGTTGCTAACATAAGAAAGATGAAGATATTGCAAAATTTTTAACCAATTCAAGTACTAAAGACTAAATTTGAAAGGCTATATAAAGGGATTGAAGGTGAAGAACAAAAAAAAGGCAACCAAAGCAAGAAAATCTATACAAGTGATCTTGCTAAAATTACAAGAGCTACAATATATAGTCAAACTATTAGAGCATATATTCTTTTGGATTGAGTACTAAACCATTGAAATTCTTCATATTGTAAAGTTATACCCTTGTGAGCTGTTTTTGTGTTGTCTTTGAGAGTGTTCTTTATTTTATAAAGTGTTCTTAAACTTAGGGGGAGGTTAAGAAGATATAATCTAAGGAGGTGTGAATACTCATTATAACCTAGACATGTGCGAATATTCATTGTAACATAGAGAGGTCAGGATACTTGTGGTAACCTGGAGATGTGAGAATACTTGTTGTAACCTAGAGAGATGAGAATACTCGTTGTAACCAAGTGCGTTCGTTAGTGAAAACTCTTAAGCAGTTGCCTTAAAGGGACTGTTAAAGTAAGTATTTGGCCTAAGTTCAAGAGGGGGGGTGAATTGAACCCTTTTCGATTCTTTTCGCAAACTTGCTTTTTAATGTAAGAATACAAATTCTTAAAAGAAACTTATAATGCAATCTG
>Ga0209489_100539_pt1 | contig 71964 bp, 31 predicted proteins | sample SiratrowhiteBW_FD_187527 | JGI IMG/M metagenome (GOLD analysis project Ga0209489, IMG submission 187527) | Root nodule microbial communities of legume samples collected from California, USA - Siratro white BW (SPAdes) (version 2) | ecosystem: Host-associated > Plants > Roots > Nodule | place... | reverse complement strand
GTTTTTTTTTTTTTTTTTTTTTTTTTTATTATAAAAATTTTTTTTAAATATTTTTTTTTTTTTTTTTGAAAAAACCTTTTGTATATACATGTAAATACCTTCTCCTTTAAATATTTGTGAGAAAGAGAAAAAAAAACATCTTTGAATATACATTTTCTTTTAAAAATTTATACATATTTTTCTAAAAAATGATACATTTGAACATAGATTATAATTGAAAAGATAAAAAAAAATTAGAAAAATAGAATGTAGAGCATTCATTCATGCATATCATTAAAAAATTAAAAAATAATTTCGAGGATCTATTCATGAATTACCATTCAAGAAATTAAAAAATTTGAAAATTAAAAAAAAAACATAAATTTTCATGCATCTATATATGCATTCACAAAATGTTTTATGTATTTTTCTAGCATTTTGTACAATGTATATGCATTTCCAAAAGTTTCATTTATATATGCATTCTAAAATTTTTTTGCACGCATTCATATTAAAAAAATAAAAAAAAATCTAAAAAAAAAATCATGCATTCATAAATGCATTTTCTCATAAAAAAAATATTCATTTAGACATACATTATATATGCCTTCATAATTTTCTCATAAAAGAAAAGTTCATTCAGACATACATTATATATGCATTAAAAAAACCATGCATTTATAAATGCATTTTCAAAAACAAAAAGTCCAAAATTTCATAAATGCATTTTGTTAAAAAAAATTAATTAAGTTTAAAAAAAAAATGTGGTGAGTCAGTTGTTAATGGATCATTAAATTTACTAGATTGTGAATAATATAATGGGGATCATTGAAGCAAAATGTTTAATAAATGTAAAGATTGGCTTTTCAAAGGAAACATTTGCATACAAGGTGCTTGTTACTTTTTGACCTTCCCCAAAATTTCCAAACTTCCTAAAATTACCAAGCTTCCCAAAATTTCCAAGGATTCCCAAATAAAAGTATTTGTCCAAATGGTTACCATTACCTAAAATTTTTTTAGACTGGGGTAGAATGTCTGTTGACCAATCTCCTATCTCTATTCTTCAAGGGTATTCACAAAAAAATAAAAATAAAAAAACAAAAGTCCGTTAGATTGAAAACCTAAAAGGCGATCTAAGCAAAAGATAGGACAATAAAAAAAAGCTGACACGTGTAGGAAGTCATTAATTTTGTTCCATTGTTAAACTCTTTGAAAAATCAAGCAATCATGATTCGAAATGATATATGACCATGTTTCTTCATCCCAAACACTTCTACACATCTTTTGCACCCTCTTTGAGCCAAAAATAATTTTTCTTTCAAAAAATACCCTAAGCAAGGATCAACATGTTGAAACTCAGTTGAAGGATCCCAAGGATGAAATTCATCAAAGAAAGAGTGTGTGAAAGCTCCTAATTCATAGAAGGAGTATTATTAGAAATGAATGTTCTACATCCAAAACTTTTGAAAAGTAAAAGAAAAAAAGAATGGAAGAAAAAATAAAAAATAAAAAAAGGAAAAATAAAGAAAAAAAAAGTAAAACAAAATTGGAAAAAAGGAAAAAAAAAGAAAGAAAAGAACTTGACTGTTTACAATATTTGTTAAACTTCTCAAGCTCATAAATAAATTTCGAGCCTTTATATCCTTTTCTTCACAACCTTGCAACCTTTAGCCACATTACAAGCCTAATACAGTCCATAATGATTTTCAGAAAGTTTAGCTTTGTAACAAGAGTACGTGACTGACAATACGTGTTAAAAAAAATGAAAAAAATGAAAGAAAAATGAAAAAAATAAAGATGTATATTGAATGCCTTTTTCAGAAAAGAGTCATCTATACACAAGTGAACAAGTCAATAGAGATTATAAGATATCAAAAGTAAATGGGGCAATTCGATTTTCAATACTCTTGCCTTTCCTCACATATATCTCATCACACATACCAATTGGGACAATCTGATTTCCAATACCTTTCATTAAAAAAAATCAAATCAAAGTTTAATGCATTCATATATGTATTTTTTTTCAAAAAAAATCAAAATTCATATTAAAACAAAATCAAAGTTTCATGCATTCATATATGCATTTTTTTTCAAAAAAAAAAAAAACAAAATCAAAATTCATATTCAAACAAATTTCATGCATTTTAATATGCATTCTTCAGAAAAATCAAATTTAATGCATTCATAAATGCATTCTCCATAAGGAACAAAACAGAAAAAAAAAATTCATGCATTGTCATGCATCCAACATACATCTTGCAACAAGAAAAAAATCAAACTTCATGCAAATCAACAGAAGATATATTTGGGGAAAGGACTCAATGTTGTATCCTATTAGAGAAAAGACTCAATGTCGTATCTCTATTTGAAGAAATGACTCAATGCCGTATCTTCATATGACTTAATGTCATTATAGTTGGAGAAAGGTCTTAATGTCGTATCTCCACATTCTACAACACGATTGTGTAATCTAGTGATATTATCCGGAGATTTATCTAAAATTAACTACCCTTTCGTTTCAGTACAAGGTCAAAAAGAAGAACGACCCTCTCGCCTCAGTACAAGGTCGGTTCAAAAATCAATCCTTGTGACCCTATGGTGTCAGTAAAAGGTCAAAAGGAGGAACAACGACACTCTCGTCTCAGTACAAGGTGTAAATGAAGAAAAACGACCCTCTCGTCTCAATACAAGGTCAAAAGGAGGAACAATGACCCTCTTGTCTTAGTACAAGGTCAATTTAAGGTACGTGACCCTCTCGTCTCAGTACAAGGTCTCGGCCTCTATTTACATTTATTTTATTGCCTTTTATTTTCAAATCAAGCGAAATTAGTGTTTTTGACCTTACTTATCTTTTACTCTCATAATCTGAACTTGGAAAGTTCAGATTATTTGACAAAATTTAAGTAAGGAGGGGCAGCTGTCAACACCCAATTTCGTCCGGGCAAATAAAAATTATTTTTGTAAATATAAAAAAAGAAAAAAATTAAGAAATTAAAACTTTTTAATATGTGTTATTTAGTTTCTTTGCCATTTAGTATAAATAATAAAAAGAACTTTGACTTTATAAGTAAAGTTTGATTAAATAATAATAAAAAATAAGATAAAATGAAATTTGTAAAAAAAATGATAAAATAACAAAAAAAAGGTGTTGGGTCTGTGTTAAAATAAATTGAATAGAAAAATTAAGTGAGCCCAATAGAATAGGGAGGTTCATTTATAAAAAATTCTAATTTAATTTGATAAAAATAAAAGTAAAAGTTGTTTTTTGAAGCCACTTTACTAAGAGGTTATTAGAAATAACCTCTTATCTATTAATTGTGCTTGCCATATAAGCCCTAAGGTTCACAGAAATATATGGTCCATTCAAGTCTCTATGTAACTTTAATACTTTTAAGAATTACAAATGTGTTGTTTTTACCTTTTTGCCTTCTCACACTTATCACATTTTATCACATTTAACTAGTAATCATGCTTTTGAAATTTAACTAGTAATCATGCTTTTGACATTTAACTAGTAATCATGCTTTTGACATTTAACTAGTAATCATGTTTTTGACATTTAGTAACCATGCTTTTGACATTTAACTCCTATAGCCTTTCTATATTCATATGCTTCAGTGGCTATTCATGTTCAGTGACTATTCATTTTTTTATTGCCCTTTTCCTTTTCTTCTTGATTCTTAATTAAGAATCATGATTTCTTAATTAAGAATCATGATTGAGAGTGTTATGGAGGGAGATGAAAGGATTAACAGAAAAAATTATAAAGAACTAATTTTATTTTCAAGAGGGGAAGATACAAAAATTGAGATACAGAGATACTTAGAAATTTAGAGAGAAAAAGATGCTGAAAAAAAAATTGAAAAATATTATTAGATTTTGTTGAAAAAAATCTAAGAATAAGGAAAGAAGAAGCTAAATTGGGAGTCTTCAACGCGTTCGTGTTCTTCCTTTAATTCTGTCCTGGTTCTACTCTTTTTCCTTTAATTTTGTCCAGATTTTGCTATGTTGTATATTTTCATCTGTTTTGTTGTGTTTTGTTTAACCTGTGCACGTCAATGAGTAATTAGTTTGCAAACATTGTTAAATTAATTTTAATGAGTAATTATTATACCTGAGAGATGATTATTGCTACTGGCACGATCATCATACATTTTTGCACCACTAGTATTGTTCATCTGGCTGCTGCTAGCATGGTTAGTAGACCCAATAAAAAAATATAGTAACATTACATATCATTAGTCCAGATACAGAAGACAAACACAAAACTCCAAACCAGAATAAAAAATCCCTAAACTCAAACCCCACCTCAGAATCCAAAGACTCACCCAAAAGAACACTAAACAATTAATAATCCCAACTCCATAACACATTATCAAATACAGGATAGCCGAAGTCCCAATTTCGAAAATTTCCAAATGTACCAAAACATAAACGATTCAGAAATAGAAATCCACCAAGCAACCAATCCAGAAACAGAACCCTAAGACAAAAAAGTCTCTGTTCCCAATTGAAAAAGCCTGACATCAACAACTACCATCCTTCACGAAACCAAATAGCCATAGTAAAGAACAAAACCAAAATAATTATTTTAGAAACAAAGTAACTCAAACATCTGATTACAACTCTTTCTGCCAAGGTGAGATTTAGAAATTGAATGAATGAGAAAAAGAAAGAAAATAAAATGTAAAGAAAGCGAATGAAAGAATGAAAAAAAGGAGTTCGTCCTTAATAGTTGGTAGGAGACTGAAGGGAGGTAGGAAGCGGCGTTTTGCTCTATCATAGGTTCTCGTACCCCTAATTCCAATTAGGAAAAAGGCCAATTTGATTTAAAAATAATAATAATATATGAAGGAATGAAAAGGGACCAATTAGAAAAGGAAGTCACATGGCTATAGAGAACTTAATTCACTAGGATATTAAAAAAGAGAAGAAAAGTTTGGGTAGATTTGTGGCACTGGATGCTCCTATATCACCTTGATAGATATTTAGAATTTATTAATTTTTTTTAATCTTAATAATAAATAACTATATTTGTATTATATTTATATTATATTTGTTTTTCTTTTCTTTCTTTTGGCATAGTTGTGGTGTTAAGAATTTCATGACACGTGATTTAGGGTATTAAGTTTCATTATTTATTTTTAATTAATTTTCCTGTTTTATGTTGTATATTTTTTTTAATAACAAAATAAAAATAAGTTAGGAAAAGAATAAAAAAAAAGACTTTATTTATAAACATAAACTTCTAAAAATAAAATATTAAATTTAAAATAATTAAAAAATATATATAATATTTTCAAAAATAAAAAATTTTTAATTTTAACAATAAATAAATATAAACTTTCTCTTTAAAAAAAAATTAAATAAAATTTTAAAAAATAAAGAAAATATCATACATGTCAAATTTTTGTGGGATTATCTTTGTTATTATTTATTTGTTTATTGTTCATTCTTAAAATTCATGCTTTGTAAATATATATTTATTTTTATTTACAATAATTACTATTTTTAGAGAAAAATAATATTTTATAAAATTATTTAATTAAAAATACCATGTTAAAACAGTGAGATGCTAATACCTTTTCGTATATAAATATACTACTACCTTCCAAATCTCTAATAAGTTTACAGTCATTCTTAACTTTTTGTATCGTTGTGATCCGATTGCGATCCCAACGTTCTTTCGTTAAAGAACATTCGTGATGGAAGACTTTACAGTAAAAGGGTTGTCGAATTGAGATTAGGAACAGAAAGCACAATCTTATGTACAGAAGTGTGCCAGTGGACTATGTCTTCGAGTTTCAAAATAGAAAGGCTAGGGCAAGATATGTGAAGAGTTTGTGCTGAATAGTTATGAATAGAATTTCGAAGGACCAGAGTGGTCAACGAAGTGCATGAAGAGAAGGGTTCAGCGGGTTCAGCGCACTTATTAGCTTTTGCTGTGAAAGTGACATTGCTGAGAACCAAGGTTTTCAGAGATCGTAGACCAAGAGATTCTGGAAGTATATGGAAGAGGAACTGGAGCAAATTTCAAGAAAACTTAAACATTTGCAATTGCAAAGGAGGGGAAGGAAAGTGGGTATTTTTTGAACTTGAACTCGAAATCGAGTGTCAAGTTCTGCAGATGGTGCAATGCAGCATGGTCGATGACATTGCTGAGGAGTTTTCTTGCAGTGGAATTGAAAACAGTTAAATGAAGGTTGTGTAGGGCGATAGAATGATCTCGATTAGCGAGAACATGAGAGAAAAATCTATTGAATTTGTGAATTCTTGTGGAGTATCAACTCTGAACAGCTTCTCTTATAGGCAAAAACTCCATTATATGAAAAAGAACAGCATCTGGTAGGTCACTGAGTCTGTTTTCTTCCTTTCTTCCAACACTGGGTTTCTTTCTCTTTGCCATTCTGTCTTCTTCCTTTCCTTTCTTCCAGTACTGGTTTTCTTTCTCTTTGCCATTCTCTTTCTTCAACTGAACTGCAAAACTGTTTCGCTCTTCAACTGAACTGCAAAACTGTTTCGCAAAAGCAAAACTTAGAATCATAGGTTAAGAACAAAGATCAAACAGTAAGAATTGAATTTTACCACAGATCAAATCTTGATAGACAAAAAAGTATTTTAAGTAATTAAAGTCTAACCTCGCAAGAGTTTTCTCCAAGAAAAAAAGAAAGAAAAAGACAAGAAAGAAAGAGTATGAAAGAAAAGATGGATAATTTGTGAAAATTCGGAAATGAAGAAAGAAACACGGGGATGATTGAATATATGCAAAACTCTCATATTCATTTTATACTAAATTACCGTTAAATCTCAAATAATTATTATAGACATGTTGTATACATATTTATTTTATATTAAATTACCATTAAATCTCAAATAATTATTATAGACATGGTTGTATACATCTTACATAATGCATTATTTATTTTTGCATTATTTATTTTGTTTTTATTTTATTTTATGGTAATTGCCTAGATGATTTATTCAAATGTGACTCCTATCCATCATTTATTATATCAATGTTAAAGGATTTATATGATTCTCTCTTCTATTTAGACTTTGAAATAATCTTTTCGAATTTCTTATTAAATTAATGGATCTTATTGCTGGATATAAGAGAATGATTCAGGTTGCTTATTTATGTCTTATTTAGTTTACTTGGTGCATTTCAGTTCAATCATGATAAAGGGAATGTGTTTGTCTCTGTTCATCTGGCAAATGAAGTGAAGAACCACTTCATATTATGGATGCAGTGCTGAGTGAAGGCTTAAACATCAATCAAACAGAACATATGTAAGTGGGTTTCCTGTATGCGACAAATGGAAAAGTTGGGCAAATTTTAAGAAGTTAAATAGCACGGATGATCATGAAATTATTCAATTATTAGTAATAATTGAGGACACAGGTACAGGAATTCCTACATATGCACAAAGCCGAATATTCACACCTTTTGTGCAGGCCGATAGTACCCCTCCCGAACGTATGGAGGAACTGGAATTGGACTGATTGACCTCCTGGGAGGAGAAATTGGATTTGTAAGGGAGCCTGGAATTGGAAGTACTTCTACTTGGAATTTTCAGAAAAGGAGAAAGCACGTATCTAGATTGGCAGAATAATAATTTTGTTTCAGAGTTCCAAGGATTGAGAGCATTAGTGGTAGATAGAAGAAAAATCCGAGCTGAGGTCACAAGATATCATCTGCAGAGATTTTGGTTCTAACTAATAGTCTGAATTCTGCATGCTCTTGTCTATCTAATACTTGCAACATGAGGTAATTTATCATTTTGGCAAAGTCTAGACCTATTGAAAGTTGTATACAATAAAAGCTTACCTATTTATGCTCTGACATTCTTCAATAGCATAAGAGCAGTCACCAAAAAATATAGGTGTAAATATTGCTCTGAACTTAAATGTAGCTTGTTAGACTTCAGAATATTTCACATGTACTAGTCATTTACAATGGAAAGAGGATTTTAGAATATAAAAATTCAGTAAGAAAAAAAATATAGGTGACATTCACAATAGTTGTTCTCCCAGACTGAGCTGATGATCCTTATGAATGTTGCTTGATCTGGTAAAGGATTAAGGTGCTTGGTGTTCTGGGGAAAACTCAGTTCGTGTATTAATAAATTGGATTAGTTGGTTCTTCTAAATCATTTTGATAAATTCTATCATTAAGATAATATACATTGTCTCAAAATTGGTAATTACTTTGAGTTCAAGGTCGTTGATTTCTAGTTCATAAACTTGTACTAAATTACTACTTATGCTTTTTCTTCAGTATGTCAAACCAGTTGGCCATGATTTTGATAGACAAGGCTGCTTGGGATCAAGAATGTATTGTCTTTTGCAAAATCAGGAAGCTTAGACAGAATTGCATCAAAAGGGATCCAATAGACTTACCGAAGATTTTTCTCCTGGACTCCCACCCTAGCACCGATGAACATACTGACAGGGTGTCATAGATGATATACTAACGAAGGCACTGAAAAAAATCAAGTAAATAGGAAGAAAGTATCCAAACTTGGGAGTTTATTAATGCACAAACAAATTTTGGTGGTTGATGATAATGCAGTGAACAGAAGAGTTGCAAAAGGTTTTTTACAGAAATATGGGGCAAAAGTTACTTCTGTGGAGAGTGGCATGGCTGCACTAAAGGTGCTTAAACTGCCACATAATTTTGATGCTTGTTTTATGGATCTCCAAATGCGGATGGGTAATTTATCTTCTTATTCCTATTTTTTAAGTTTTCTGCATTTTTATTGCAAATGAAGACACTTTTGTCACCTATAAGAATAGAAATAAGGAGAAATGACTGGTCTTGTAATTTAAAAGTATTTCTCTTTATTTTAAATGGTACAGTTTTGAAACAAGGGAGATCCAGTGAATGAAGAGCGAGGTAAATGAGAAAATTGCGTGTGGAGAAGCATCTGCAGAGATATTTGGTAACATCTCTCATTGGCACATTCCAATACTAGCAATGACAGCAGATGCAACACAGAGTTCAAATGAAGGTGCAGAAATTGCGGAATGGATGACTACGTGACGAAGCCATTTGAAGAAGAGCAGCTCTATTTGGCTAGTTATGTCCACATATTGTAATGCTTGGACATGCCCCAGCTGATGTGTTCCTAATTAAGAGTGCTTGCCAGCATCAAAGCTATCAATTCTGCATCATGGATCTCAGCTATGGTCTTGTTTAGTGATAGTAAGTACCATGTTCATCATCACTGGATTTTTATATTCTAAGTGCCTTTCATTCACTTAGTAATGATGCATGTGCTACAATTACTTGTAAGACTATTCACCCATTAATAAATTTTGTTCCTTTTTTCATTTTTTTTCCAGGATGCTGATTTCGAGTTCAAGATGTTATCACTTATTGCAGCCAGGAGATCAATAGAAGTCTGCTTCTATGGGGAGTGAAAGAAGTTTTGTATAAGTGTCAGGAAACACAACTATGGATTCAGCAGAGAAAAGGCTCAATGAGCTTGGCTACAAGCAAGAACTGAGAAGAGAAATGGTGTGTGAATTTTATTTTATTTTAGTGTTTTTTTCATTGTGTTTGATGGAGTTGATCATGATCCCAGTTTTAAGTAAATAAAGAAAACTTCACCTTTGATTAAATCTTTCGCTTTTCCTTTTATGGTGCAGACTATGTTCAAAACTCTGGCCATATCATTTTCCACAATTACCCATTTCACTGGAATCACACCCCTCTATGGTTCTAGTCTTCAATATGAAGGCCCTGCAACTCTTGTCTGGGGATGGATAGTGGTTTCTTTCTTCACTTGGTTCGTTGGGATTGCAATGGCTGAGATATGCTCCTCTGTCCTGGTTGGTTTCTTCTCATAAAGTTTATTTCTTTGCAGTTGTAGTACTTCAAGGCTTAGAATTTTAAAATTAGTTAATTATGGAAAGTCATAGCATTTCAAGGCTATCAAACCAATACTATAAAGATGGTTTTGATAAAAATTAACTTCTGATGGTCCTAAGTTAAACTTGGTAAAAAGAGAATTGCAGAGATATTTGCAGTCGACAGATCTAGCTTTCTGAATTTGGTCCAATGTTGACTTATGAAAATATGCCCTTTTCAATTATAAAGGGGTAGTCCCACGTAACGTGCTGAATCAAAATTTAAACTTTTGCTAGGAAAATTGCCGATATTTAGTATTTGATAATGTTTCAAATAGGGTTAGCTATGGAAGAAACATACCAGCATGGAAAAAGAAAGTCTTTTTTGCTTGTAGGAGACTTTACATTCTAAAAGTACCTGTAGATTCCTGCTGCACACAAATTAGCATGTAAATGAATTTAATAACTTAACTAACTTCCACTTCCTATTAAATCTAACAGACGACTGGTTCTCTTTACTTTTGGGATGCCCATTTAGCTGGTCCCAAATGGGGACCATTTTCTTCATGGTGCTGTGCTTGGCTTGAGACCATAGGGCTTATAGCTGGGATAGGGACTCAGGTACTTGGTGAAATTTCTAGTCAATATTTACAGATAACGTTATATGGTAACTCATGCTTTTCATAGTTGGAAAAGGCATATGCAGGATCACAAACGTTGCAGAGTATAATCCTACTCTCAACAGGCACAAACAAAGGTGGAGGGTACTTCGCCCCAAAATGGCTCTTCTTGTGTATGTACATTGGCCTTACTGTTATATGGGCTGCACTAAACACATTTGCATTGGAAGTGATTGTTTGCCTTGATTGATATAGTTTCCATATGGTGGCAGGTACTATTATTACGTTCTTGTATACACTTTATATCTGCCATAAGATGGCCTAAGCTTGCTTATTCTGTTATTGAAAACACAGCAGAGAATGGGGTGTCAAATTGGTTGGATTCACCCCAGAAAACCACAACAAACCAAATCAATTAAGTTGGCTTTCTTTAGTTTATATGTTCAAGTCCGAAACCTAGTCAAATCAATTTACTTGATCATCTATAGTTTAATCATCTGATTTTTTAAATTCTTTAAGAAATCAAACCTGTGAATCGAACCAAACCAGTATGATCTAGTGAAAGAAAAAAGAATTTGCAAAACTAAAACAAGACAATACAGTTTATTTTCATTGGTTCAATCTTTTTATTCACTCAAACCGAACGAAATCAAACTCGTGGACGCCCTTGTGAATTTGCTATGTTTTACAATTAATAATTGTTCATTTTCTATAAAATGAATATTCTGAAATGAGGTTATGCTCGACAATTTTAAGGCTTTGCGTGTATTAGGAAGTAACACACTCATTTATTCTGTGTCAGGTTATTGGTGGATTGGTGATAGTCATAATGTTACCTCTGGTAGCACTGAGTACAAAATCGGCTTCATTTGTATTCACACACTTAGAATTAGCCCCTGAATCAACAGGAGTATCAAGCAAACCATATGCTGTTATTCTATCATTTCTTGTCAGCCAGTATTCTCTATATGGCTATGGTGCTGCAGCACATCTAACTGAAGAAACCAAAGGTGCAGACAAGAATGGTCCTATTGCAATACTAGGTAGTATTGGGATCATTTCAGTATTTGGGTGGGCATACATCTTGGCACTTACATTCAGCATTCAGGTAAGCTTATGTAAATCTAAGTAAATAATATAAAATCAATAATCTTGAAGATATAACCAAGCAATGAAACCTCTTTTGATCTTTGTTCCCAAAGATAATGGTTTTATGATCCTAAGGATGATAGAAACTTAGTAACATCACTTCTCAACCTTTATTCAGGATTTTGGCTACCTTTATGACCCAAACAATGAGACTGCTGGAGCATTTGTTCCAGCACAAATACTCTATGATGCATTCCATGGAAGATATCACAATTCTGCGGGAGCAATTATCCTACTATTTGTCATTTGGGGTTCATTCTTTTTTGGTGGGCTTTCAATTACTACAAGTGCAGCCAGAGTGGTAAGTACAATAATTTTTTGGTTTTTTTGATAATTAGGTCCAGGAAAGATTCCATGATCAAGTTAGCTCCTTTGCAATTGGTAGAGTTAATCTTTTGAAAAAAGAAAGTTTTAATTTTTAGCTTTGATTAGAGACTACTGGCGTCAGAATCAATAAGATATTAGGGGAATAATGACTCCTTACTTTACGGGGTATCTCAAACAACTTTCAGGTTTATGCTTTGTCAAGAGACAAGGGAGTTCCCTTTTCGCACTTATGGAGGCAACTTCACCCAAAGTACAAGGTTCCCACAAATGCAGTGTGGCTCTGTGCAGTAATCTGCATTCTTCTTGGTCTCCCAATTTTGAAGGTCAACGTAGTCTTCACTGCTATAACATCAATATGCACAATTGGGTGGGTTGGTGGTTATGCAGTTCCTATCTTTGCAAGACTTGTGATTTCTGAGAGGAACTTTAAGCCTGGGCCATTTTATTTAGGCAAAGCAAGAAGACCAGTCTGTCTGGTGGCATTTCTATGGATTTGTTACACATGATTCCTTTTGCCAACTCTGTACCCAATTACTTGGGATACTTTCAATTATGCACCAGTTGCTTTAGGGGTGGGTTTGGGTCTAATAATGCTTTGGTGGCTGTTAGATGCTAGGAAATGGTTCAAAGGGCCAGTTAGGATTATTGAACTATCAAAAGCTGGGGAACCAGATGCAAACATCAAAAGCATCATCTTTATAACAGCTGTTGAACTATCCACACACACTGCTCCTTCTGATGAAACAAAAAGGTAGCTCCCAAATGGTTGAAACAAAATTGGTGTAGACCCTTCTCCATCTTGTGTGGCTGCATCCAAGCAACTCATCACAATGTTGAACAACTCTTGCAGTTGCTCAGAAACTGGACCTGCCAGCTTCCCAAAACCTGGAGCACTTGTGGACAATTGCCAAAACTGAAGCAGGAAGTTTAGCTGAGCAGTGTAAGGGGTTATGGGTGCAAAGAGCAGCCTTGGCATTATATCATGCTTTGAGACCACAAGACAGAAGTTTCCACTCCATCTTTGTTTGAGAATGGCACGGGAGAAAGAGCCATTCCCTAGCATTGGTGAACCAAAAGTGATGCATAAGACTGACATAGATGTAGAGGAAGATATGACAACTGTTTTGGTGTTGGAATTTCCCATGAGTGCCAACATCTGAAAGGTAAGAGTAAATCAAGAAATAAGATTGTATGAAAAGGAAGGTTAACAAAAAGCGCTGTTACAAGAATATTGTAACATGGATCATTAAATTGATGAATAAAATGAATTTGATGTCATATGGTAAAAAATTGAATTGAAGATGCCGGAATTGTTAAGATGATTAAATTCTTTTTATAGCGAGAAATTAAAACTATATCGATCACGATTAATAACTATTCTTTGGTAACATTATGGAAAAAAATTTGAAATAGAAAAGGGGTTGAACTGAGTTTTAATAATTTTTTTAAGACCTTTTCATAAATATCGTCTCATACTCTATAGTAACTAACCTCTTGAACATTATTTAGATCCAGTAAAACCAAATATTCTTTAAACTTATTCACTTCTAATTAATAATATTAATAATTTTTTAAACTTAATAAATCTTGAGTAAAATTGAATATTTTTTAAATTTAATCAACTGAATATTCTTTTCTAAATCTGAATATTCTTTTCTAAGATAGATAAATTATAGTGATCAAGCAAACATTTTTCGGTATACATGAGGTTTATATACTCTTTTAATTTGTTACCAGAACACTCACACTCTTATGAAGCTTTTGGGACACCAAAGATTTTGACAGTTTCAGCTTAAAATTCAATCATCTTTCTAGCGGCTTCTGCTACAAAGTCCTCTTCAACTGCTTGTGCATTGAACCAGAACCAATTGTATAAGCTTCATAGTTTCAGTAGTTCCTTAGAGTCAATAATTGTACCCATCCCATTGGACCAAAGACTTTCTCCAAGGGATATCCAACATACTCAAGATTGTTGAAGTTGATAAATCTCCCAAGTATAAATCACGTCTCTGGGAATAACAACATTGTCTTAGTTGCGGTGGACAATCTTCTTGGTGCCATTTAGGTTCTCAAAGAAATCAAAGAATACGAGTGAGAAAGAACAATGAAATCTAGGGTTTAGACTTGTCTCAGAGAGTGAGTTTGAAACGTAAAGAACTTGTGTTGAACTAAAGGTATTCTTAAGCATAAAAATTTGAAAAGAGAAAAAAAAGTTATTCTTCCCTGACAATCTGGATGTTAACGTGTCAATGTGCAACATTTAATGCGTGTGAGATGTCGTGCACTGAGTCACTTGGAAAGTCATGCATTAATGGGTTTTACGTTTCATCATTAATGATCTTTAATGCGTTTGACATTTCCTAATGATTGCTTATTAGCACATTGTTGCTTTGCAAAGACTCAACGAGGATATTAGTATTACACAAATGACTTCATCTGGTGAAAGTCATTTCAATAAACTTTTTCTTTAATCAAAACTCTTTCTACGTATCCTTTCGCTAAGAACAGTAAAAGTTATTGAGGAGTCTTGAGGTTGAGAACAAGACTTCAAGGTGCTAACTGTTCTGATTTTTTTGTGAATCACTATTCTTCGGACGTCGAGATAAAGGGAAGGTTCTAGTCGGAAGCTACTTCACTCTCTCTCTCTAGTGTTCTTAATTATCAGAAGTACATAATATGTGTTAGGGTAAATTTTTCCAAAAGTCCTTTAGCTATACTTACTATTTTCTATTTATACTGTTATGCATGGCGTTATGAGGAAGACGTATAGCCTCTTGGCCCTCAGAGATATGATGACTGCTCTGCACTGTGTCAGAGAGAAGACGTGCAGTCTCCCTTACATGAGGTTGCTGTTCTGCACAATGTCAGAGGGAAGACGTGTAGTCTCTTCTGCACAAGGTAGGCGTGTGGTCTCCTCCTTGTCAGGTAATGCGAGCGCCGTTCATTGGGATTTGTTCCTTTGTCAGATGTAAGGTGCCTGTTCCCAATGCAAAGGAAATGGAGATGTTGGTTCATTGGTATTGGCTTGGTACCTATCGTCCTGGGTACTTGTCAGCTTGGTTACTTGTTGGCCTGACACTTGTCGGCCACTCTTGTAGGCCTAGGCACTTGTCGGCCTGGTTACTCATCAGCCTGGTTGGTTGTTGACCTGGGTACTTGTCGGCTTGGTTACTCCTCAGCCTGGCTACTTGTCGGCCATACTTATCACTAGCCATACGGTACACAAGTCTCCCAAGCTTGAGTAGTTGTTGAAGTACGAAGAGCTTCATAAGCAGTGTTGTCGGCTTGAGCTCTTTGGGGACTTGTCGGCCTGACACTTGTCGGCCTGACACTTGTCGGCCATTCTTGTAGTTCCAGACACTTGTCGGCTTGGTTACTCCTGAGCCTGGTTACTTGTCGGCCATACTTGTCACTGGCCATACGGTACACAAGCCTCCCAAGCTTGAGTAGTTATTGAAGTACGAAAAGCTTAACATGTAGTGTTGTCGGCCTCAGTCTATGGTGGTCATGTAGCTTAACATGTAATGTTGTCGGCCACACTCTTTGGTGGTCGTGTAGATTAACATGTAATGTTGTCGGCCACACTCTTTGGTGGTCATGTAGCTTAATATGTAATGTTGTCGGCCACACTCTTTGATGGCCATGTAGCTTAACATGTAATGTTGTCGGCCACACTCTTTGGTGATCGTGTAGCTTAACATGTAATGTTGTCGACCACACTCTTTGATGGTCATGTAGCTTAACATGTAATGTTGTCGGCCACACTCTTTGGTGGTCATGTAACTTAACACATAATGTTGTCGGCCACACTCTTTGGTGGTCATGTAGCTTAACATGTAATGTTGTCGGCCAAACTCTTTGGTGGTCATGTAGCTTAACATGTAATGTTGTCGGCCACACTCACTTTGATGGTCGTATAGTGCACGGCCTCCCCAGCTCTCGAGCTTTTAGCACTACAATGGTTTCCACACTTGAAAGTTGTTGGCCCTGTTGACTATGGGAAATTCATGCCATCTTCTGTTTGGTACGGTATTTTTCCCTTTCTGAGGGTTAGGTTAAGTGTGGCTTTTGGGCCTTGGGCCTTCTCTTGATGGGACTGATGTGTTACAACCCTCGAGATCTGTAAGATCAAATGGTTGGAAGGTGAGGGGTCATTGATCTCCTTCCCAACATTCTCTATAAGTGAAGGTTTGGAAGTTCACTTTGGCATTTCTCAGTGCTTTCTTCCTTTAAGGTCCGATATCTTTTTCTCTTCTGGGAGCTGTCACCTTTTCAGCCTTAATTGTGTGATGTCGTCTCTTCGGCCTTAAGGTAATCATATCCTTTTCGTCCTTGTCTTCTACTTCTCGGTCTTTTTCTACTTCTCAGTCTTCCTCCATTTCCCGGTCTTTTTCTACCTCTAAATCTTCTTCTAGTATGCCTGGGGAGTTAGTTAGTTCTCCTAAAGACTCCCCACCTTCGGGTGTTTTGGTAGTGGGGAACACTGACGTGGCCGAGGAGTCCTCGGGAGATACCACGTTCAGTGATCCCCCCCCTTAGGTCTGGGTATGATTGGGTGAGCGATCTGGTTTTGCAGCAGTCTTCTAAGTATCGCTGGCCTTCCTCTCTAGAGTACTTTGTCGCGAGTGTCCCTATGGTAGTCCCCGAGGTTGAGAGCGGTTTCGTGTCGATGGAAAAGTGTTCGGCTAGTGATCACGTTTGTTATGGCCAGAAAGAGGGCGAGTCTGATTTCTTCTTCATGTATTCGACCTTCTTCACCGATGTTCATATTCGCCTTCCTCTTGATGAGTTCACTATGGGGGTGTTGCGTATTTTGAATGTTGCCCCCACCCAACTGCACCCTAACTCTTGGGGTTATCTCCAATGTTTTCGGTTTCTCTGCGAAATGTTTGGTCTTGTTCCTTCTCCCCAATCGTTCCTTCATTACTACAGTGCTCGTCCCAGCAGCCCTGTTCGTTGGGTGTCTTTAGTCAGTCAGTCTGGGGGTGCGTTGTTTGCTCCTTACACTGTTTCTTATGAGCGTTTCAAGACCGGGTTCTTTCGTGTTGCCATAGAGCCGGCAGGGCGTCAGTACTTCTACTATGGTGACGTTCTTAAGTTTCCTTTTCATTAGACGTCAAATCCTGTTCATTACTTATACTGGCCTAAGTCATCGATGACCGATGAGGACCAGATAATTTTCAATCTTTTTGATAGACTTCCGAGGAGGTTACCTACCCGGAAAATTCTCAAGCTTTACCTTTGCTCTCAGCGCTGGGTTGATTTGAGTGGTATATGTGTTCTTATGTTTTCGTATAGTTCTCGGTCAATATTAACTTAAATAAACTCTGTTTGTCTTGTTGGTAGGTATCATGGCTCAAGCAGGTGCATCCGACATGCTCACTAAGCTGCGCTTAGAGAAGGCGCAACGTACACGAGAGGCCGCCAAGGGTGCCTCTTCTAGTGCCGTTAAGACTTCGGCCTCTCATCCTGCTCAACAGGTCCCTCCTGTTAACCTTGTTCCTCCCTCGGTCGAGAAGAAACAACGGAAGAGGAAGAGTAAGTCGAAGGAGAAGCGTCAGGATGCTCCTGAGCGCACTCCCAAGAGGGCTAAGACTCTTGGCGAAGATGTCGGTAGCAGTGGGGGCAAGGCTTTGGTCTCTCATGACCTTGAGTTCCACAAGGGCGTGAATGTTGCCCTTACTCAGACCGAGAACGAGGTCTTGTTTGTCATGTTTCAAGGGAGGAGACTTCATAACCGACTTGTTGGAACTCCAAGCGCGAGCTATGGCTGTTGTTCACCTCTTGGCTCATGAACGTTCTCAAGAGTCGGCCAAGGAGCTTGAAGATTTGAAGTTAAGGTTGGCCGACTCCTAACATGGAGGCCAAATTTGCTCTGCAAGACCAAGTCAACAAGCTGACTTCTGAGCTTTCGGCTTCAAAGTCCGACATCTCTAAGCTGGAGACGCGGTGTGGTGAGTTGGAGAGGAAAGAGGAAGAGTTGACGGCCAAACTATCTAGGCAACATGAAGAGCTTCACGGTGTCATTCAGAATCGTGATGATGCCTTGTTGGTGAAAGATGAGAGTATTGTCAAGCTTGAGCACGAGATAGCTACCCTCAAGGACTGTGTCCTGAACGTTGCTGAGGAAGGATTTAACCAAGCTGTTCGGCAAGCTGTTCTGTTGTATGGGGTGCCACTGATGGCAACCAGTTTGATGTTGAGAAGGAAGTTTTTCAAGGTCAGCTTATTCCTATTGAAGATATGCCCGACAAGGGAGCTGACAAGGTTGATGAGGGGGGAGAGGTTGATGGTGGAAATGAGGAGGATACTCCAGAAGAGGAGGGTGGAGAAGATGGCGAGGATGAAGAGGGCACACTCGAAGCGGGAGTGGATGATGCTGACGGGGAGGGTTCTGAAGAGGCCGAATAGGTTATTTGTTCGAGTAGTTAGTGTTTTTATTTTGTAAATGAGTATATGCACAACTTCACTTGTGTTGTGACATTCTGCTTCACCTCTTGTAATTTGGTGTTATTAATACAAAGGATGTTTTGCCCGGTTGTTAGCCATATTCTTTTTGTTCTTTGTTCTTTAAGCATTATAAGCGCTCATATCTATTAGATACCATTTATTTGATTTCTAAGTTAAGGTCGAAAAGTTCTCGGCTTTGTTACCAATCGTTTATGACTGGGTTTTTATAGCTGAGGCCAAGAAGTTATCGGTCTTGTTACTAATCGCTTTTGATTTGGTTTTTCCAAGTTGAGGCCGAGAAGTTCTCGGTCTTGTTACCCATTGCTCTTGATTGGGTCGAGAAGTTCTCAGTCTTGTTACCAATCGCTTTGATTGGGTTTTTCCAAGTTGAGGCCGAGAAGTTCTCGGCCTTGTTACCCATTGCTCTTGATTGGGTCGAGAAGTTCTCAGTCTTATTACCAATCGCTTTTGATCGGGTTTTCTAAGTTGAGGCCGAGAAGTTGTCGGTTCTGCTACCAATCGCTTTTGATTGGGCAGAGAAGTTCTCGGTTCTGTTACCAATTGCTCTTAATTGGGCTGAGAAGTTCTCGGTCTTGTTACCAATCGCTCGTGATTGGGCCGAGAAGTTGAGGCCGAGAAGTGCTCGGTCTTGTTACCAATCGCTCTTGATTGGGCCGAGAAGTTCTCGGTTTTGTTACCAATCGCTCTTGATTGGGTCTTCAAAAAGTATAATTTACGATTTATTGGGGACGACTACAGTTTGCAAAATAACTGAATAATTTCATTAAAGTAGAGCCTCATTAAAACCTTCTCAGCCAAAACCCTCCTTAGGAAAAAAAGACCGAGGTAGGAAAAAGTGCCCTATTACATTGCAACAAGACAACAAAGCATAAACTGAAATAGAATTTGAGATGGACAAAAAGCATAAACTAACTAAAATAGAATTTGAGATGGGATACGTTCCAAGTCCATGGTATTGCCTTCCCAGATAAGTGCTCCAGGTGATATCCCCCATTTCCTGCTACTTGCCGGACCCTAAAGGGTCCCTCCCAATTGGCAGAGAACTTGCCTTCTCCCTGTCTTGCTTCACTTCTCATTCTCCATACTAAGTCCCCAGCATGGAAACTTCTCGGTTTGACCTTAGAGTTATATTTTCTTTCAGCCCTTCTTTTGCTTGCCTCTTCTCTCACTCGTGCCTTGTCTCTTAGTTCACTGACTAGGTCCAGGCTAGCCATGAGACTTTCACTGTTAAGCTTTAAGTCGAACATCTCTCTGCGTAGGCTGGGCTCTCCAAGCTCCACTGGTAACATAGCGTCTGAACCATAAGTGAGGCTGAAGGGGGTCTCCTTGGTTGAAGACTGTGGAGTGCACCGATATGCCCAAAGCGCTTCCAGCAACTCCTCGGTCCATCTTCCTTTGGCTGTTCCTAGTCTTTTCTTCAATTCATTCAGGATGACTTTGTTTGCGGCTTCAGCTTGTCCATTGGTTTGTGGGTGTTCTACGGAGCTGGTGATGGAGCGAATTCCCAATCCTTTGTAAAAGTCCTGGAGTCCCTGGTCAATGAACTGTCTCCCATTGTCTGAAATGATTGTGTTCGGTAGCCCGAACCTGCATATTATGTTCTTCCACGCGAAAGACTGGACCTTGTTAGCAGTGATGGAGGCCAAGGGTTCAGCCTCTATCCACTTAGTAAAATAGTCAACAACAACTAGGAGAAACTTACATTGTCCCTTCCCGGGGATGAATGGTCCAATGATATCAATTCCCCATTGGCCAAAAGGCCATGACGAATTCATATGATGCAACACTTCAGGTTTAACCCTTAGTATATTGCCAAATTCTTGGCATTTTTGACACTTCTTCACGTATTCTGCAGCATCACTTTCCATTGTTGGCCAGTAGTATCCGGCCCTCAATGTTCTGGTTGCCATGCTGCGTCCTCCAGAGTGAAGGCCACAAATACCTTCATGCAATTCAGCCATGACATACTCTGCCTGGCTTTTGTTGATACATTTTAACAGTGGTCTCGAGTAGCTTTTTCAGTACAGCTCTTCCCCTATCAGGGTATATCTTGCGCATTTTCGCTTCATGGAAGTCTCCTCAGTTTCTTCGCATGTGCCTTCTTTTAGGAACTTAATGCTAGGTATCATCCAACATTCTTTGCTCTCTTCAATATTCATGACTTCCTCCCCGTTAGATATGCTTGGTGCGGGGACTGTCATATGTATGACCAAGTGGTAGTGGTTCTTGCTTTTGGTGCTTGCAAGTTTGGCCAACAAGTCGGCCCTTGTATTCTGTTCCCTTCTGATGTGTTCTACCTTCGCTTCTTTAAAAGTTGAGAGGAGATTCAGCACTTTTTGATAATATTGCATCATCATGTGGTCTTTGACTTGGAACTCTCCGGTCAGACGCCCGACAATCAACTTTGAATCGCTCCTACACTGGATCTCCTCTGCTCCCATTTCTTTAGCCAAACTCAATCCTGCAATTATGGCCTCATATTCAGCTTGATTATTAGTAGTTTTGAAATCAAACCTCAGCGACTGCTCGATGGTGAGTCTCGCTGGTCTTTCCAAGATGATTCGAGCTCCACTTCCTTTGGTGTTTGAGGACCCGTCGACATAGATAACCCATTGGGTGTTGGGACTTGCAGGTTCCGGACTTAATTCCACTAAGAAGTCGGCTAGTCATTGAGATCGTATAGCTCGTCACAGCTCATAGGTGATTCCGAATTCTGACAGTTCGACTGACCATCCTATCATTCTCCCTGCGAGATCAGGCTTTGTCAGCATCTTCTTGATAGGGTAATCAGTCTTAACAATCACTAGGTGATTCTGCAAGTAAGCCCTCATTCTTCTTGCTGTGTGAATCAGCGCTAGTGCCACCTTCTCGATTCTTTGGTACCTCCTCTCAGCGTCTTGCAGTGTTCAGCTTACGAAGTACACTGGTTTCTGTTCTTGGTCAGTTTCTTGGACGAGCACTGAGCTTATCGCTTCTTCGGAAATTGACAAGTACACCATAATAGCTTGGCCATGTATTGGCTTTTGTATCACTGGGGGCCTTGCCATGAACGTGCTTGAGTTGTGTGAAGAGTTCTTCGTACTCTTCGTCCCGTTCAAATTTACTCCTTTTCTTGAGTAACCGGATGATAGGTCCGGTCTTCTCGGCCAGTCTTGGAATGAACCGCGCCATGGTCGTCAACTTTCCAACCAGCCTCTGGATTTCCTTGACGTTCTTTGGACCCCTCATTTCCACTATGGCTTGACACTTGTCCGGATTTGCCTCTATCCCTCGGTGTGTAAGCATGAATCCCAGAAACTTTCCACCTTCCACGCCGAATACACATTTCTCAAGGTTCAATCTCATATTATACTTTCGTAGTGTCTCGAGAACTTCGACCAGATCATCCCTGTGTTGTTCACAAGAATCAGATTTGACGACGATGTCGTCCATATACACCTTCTTCCAATCAATCTGTGAAACACTTTGTCCATGAGTCGCTGATATGTGGCACCCGCATTCTTTAAGCCAAATGGCATGGCTTCATAGTAAAAATTTGCCTCTTCTGTCATGAAAGCAGTTTTCTCTCTGTCACTGGAATGCATTCTGATTTGGTTGTAGCCAGAGTATGCATCCAGGAAACTTAATATCTTGTGCCCTGTGGCTCCATCTACTAGCCTGTCGATACTTGGCAATGGATATGCGTCTTTCGGGCAAGCCTTGTTGAGATCCGTGTAGTCAGTACACATTCTCCACTTGCCGTTAGCCTTTTTTACCATCACGACATTAGCAAGCCAAGTAGTGTATTTGGCTTCTTTAATGAAATTCGTTGCCATTAGCTTGGTTACCTCCTTCTTCGCTGCTTCTCTCTTTTCCTCCCCTTGTTTTCTTTTCTTTTGGGCTACAGGTCTCGCCTCTTTGTATATCGATAATCGATGAGACATGACCTCAGGATCAACCCCCGACATGTCTCCTGCTGTCCATGCAAACATGTCGATGTTTTGGACCAGGACTTGTCTGATCATTTCGGCCTCCTTTTCTCCCAAGGAGATCCCTAGTTTTGTGCCGTGCTCTTTATCTTTCAGTTCTATATGGATCACGTCTTCCCCCGGTTCTACTCGTGTGTGATCCATCCTTGGGTCTAGATCGGTCACGTTTACGCTCTGTGTTCCTTCCTCTCCTTTCGTCCTTTTCTCGTACCTTCCGGTTTCGGGCCTTTTGGACTCCAGTTTTAGGCTGGCTGCGTAACATTCTCTTGTTGTTTTTTGGTCGCCGCGGACCATGATGATATCTCCTTCAGAAGACGGAAATTTTATGGCCAAGTGGGGAGTGGACACAATGGCCCCAAGCTGATTTAGTGAAGGTCAGCCTAAAAGGATGTTGTAGGATGTGTTAGCATCAATAAGAAGGTAACGAACCTTAATGATTCAACTTTGATGTCCAGATTCCCCAAATTTGGTGTAGAGGTCTATGAAACCTCTAGTGTCCACCCGCTCCCCGGAGAATCCGATGATCTGATCATCAGCTTCTTAAATGTCTTCCAATAGAGGATGTCAACCGAACTGCCTTGATCTACAAGGGTTTTCATCACAACAAACTCGTCAATAGTCACAGTTATTACCATTGGGTCATCTTGTTTAGGATCGATGGCTTTGAAGTCGCGGTCTGTGAAGGTTATGGGTGGCATGCTCCTTGCCATTCTAGTGTACACATGCTGCACAGCTTGTACGTTCCTCAGGTGTTTCTTCCTTCCTAACGCCGAGGGTCCTCCTCCAGTGAAACCTCCTGGTATGGTGTTGTGACCATAGTTTTGATGATATCGGCAATGTTTGTTGGTGTCAGTGTTCCGAGGAGTAGGCAATCTTTGCAGGGATGGGATGAGATCGGCATTCAATGCTTCTTCCAGAATGCGTCCCCTGTTGGCGTTGAGGGGTGTGTAGTAGGCAAATCGGGGAGGCTTGTGCTCCCTTTGCTTAAACTGCTGAGCGTTGTTCTTTTCTTTGCCTTTGCCCTTCTCTGCATTTTCTCCAATCTGGGCTTGATTTCTGAATTCCCGTAGTTCCTCCAGCTGCATGAACTTGGCGGCTCTGGCTCTTAACTCATCGAGATCCAAAGTCGGTTTCTTGCACAGACTATCTACGAACGGTCCTGGACGGCGAGCCGTTATTAGGTGGTGTAAGGCGACGTTAGGATCCAGGTTTTTGATCCTCAAAGTCAGCTTTCCGAACCTTTCCATGAAAGTCCGCAGAGATTCTCCCTTCTCTTGCCTTACGTTTATCAAAGCTATGGAGCCAATGTGATGTGGTCAGCTAGTTGCGAAGCGAGTATTAAATTTGTCGACCAGCATGTCGAAATCAGTGATGGAGTTGGGGGGTAGGCTAGAGAACCAGCTCAGCGCTGCTCCTTTTAGGGATGTGGGGAAAATGCGACAAAAAACAGCATCATGATTGGAATAAAGACTCACTTGCGTGGAGAAGATACTAACATGCTCATCAGGGTCGGTGGTACCGTCGTAGGGCTCAAAAGTTAATCCCTTCCAACGGAAAGGGAGCTCGACCTCTATAATTCGGTCTACAAAAGGGTGCATACGGGTTCCTTTTGTGCACTGGACTACTTCTGTCTCATGCGTCACAGACGGACGCATTGACCCTCTTGCTTCAATTTCGTTCACCACAGTTTGCCGAGTACTCTCCTGCTTCGAAAGAGAGGGTTGGTTGTGGTGGAGCATTTCTCTCATTTCTTCGTTCTCATTCCTTAAGGCATGAATCTCTTCTTCATTCCTACGCCTCAAGTCACTAATCTCTTCTTCATTTCTCCGCTGCATCGCCATCATCTGCTCCTGCAAAGCGGCCAGCATGGGCACAGGGTCGTTTCCCATGTCAACGTGCTCTTGCCTTTGGTCTTGAAGCTTGCTCCGAGTTGACACCATTGGAGTTTAGTTGCGTACCTCTCGGCCCCACGGTAGGCACCAATTGTTCCTACAGAGCCTTAGGGCCAAGAACAATAAAAGTTCTTGCGGAGCCTTGAGGCTGAGAAAAAGACTTCAAGGTGTCAACTGTTCTGATCTCTCTACGAATCACTATTTCCTGGTCGTCGGGATAAAGGGAAGGTTCTAGTCGGAAGCTACTTCACTCTCTCTCACTGATGTTCTCAATTATCAGAAGTACATAATTTGTGTTAGGGTAGATTTTTCCAAAAGTCCTTTAGTTGTACTCACTATTTTCTATTTATACTGTTATGCATAGCGTTATGAGGAAGACGTATAGCCTCTTGGCCCTCAGAGATATGATGACTGCTCTGCACTGTGTCAGAGGGAAGACGTGCAGTCTCCCTTGCATGAGGTTGTTGTTCTGCACAATATCAGAGGGAAGACGTGTAGTCTCTTCTGCACAAGGTAGGCGTGTGGTCTCCTCTTTGTCAGGTAATATGAGTGTCGTTCATTGGGATTTGTTCCTTTGTCAGATGTAAGGTGTCTATTCCCAATGCAAAGGAAATGGAGATGTTGGTTCGTTGGTATTGGCTTGGTACCTATCGTCCTGGGTACTTGTCAGCTTGGTTACTTGTTGACCTGACACTTGTCGGCCACTCTTGTAGGCCTAGGCACTTGTCGGCCTGGTTACTCATCAGCCTGGTTGGTTGTTGACCTGGGTACTTGTCGGCTTGGTTACTTGTCGACCTGGGACTTGTCGGCCACTCTTGTAGGCCCAGCCACTTGTCAGCCTGGTTACTCCTCAGCTTGGTTACTTGTCGGCCATACTTGTCACTGGCCATACGGTACAAAAACTAAGAGACTTGTGCTCCAGATAATTTTGATTTCCTTTGAGTACATTTTGTAACTATTATGTTTTTTTTTTCTCTTCGTCTTTTTCATTGTAGAAGATTTAGTCTATGAGATCCTCTTATGGTGTCATGTTTGTCTAGTTACATTTTTTTTTCTTTAAACGTCATTAGACATTCAAATATTGAGAGACTGAGTTTTAATACCAATTATTAAAAATAGAAAAAACAAAATAAAAGATAATTGAGTTGAATTATTTTTTTAGATTTTTTTCATAAATATCATTTAATACTTTACTGTTAGATAATAATTTTGAAATAAGTGAATTATTAACTGCTTTTTTAACTAGTTGTGTCTGATAATATATGTCAAAAGCTACTTTTCATTTCACAAATTCAATTGTTTGAAAGAATTTTTTTAACTTGATTTTTTTTATCATGACTCTCTTTCTTAGATTAGTATAGACAATAATAACATGCAAGGTGAAAGAAGTAAAAAAAAAAAATGTACACAGTATTTTTATACTGGTTCGTTTAACTCAATAGATTACATCCAATTTTAATCAATAGATTAAGTTATACTAAACAGACTAATACGGCAAGGTACAATGTGAGTATTTTTTGGAATCATAACAACTCTTGACTAACCCCTTCAATATTGTTTGGGATTGTAGTCATTCCTACCAATCCCTTAATTGTATGTAGTTACTCCTAGCTAACCCCTTGAGTATTGTTTGGACTATAGTCACTCCTAACTAATTAATCTTTTAGATATTGTTTGGGAACATAGTAACTCTTGTCTAACTCGTTAAGAATGGGGTAAATTATTTTTTTACATAAGGACAAAATTATCATTTTAAAAATATATGGAGGTGGAGGAAGAAGCACTCAGAATTTTTTATATTTTTTTGTTTTAGGCTTTTTTTTACCTTGTAATTATTTTTTTTCCTATTTTTTTTATGAGTCTTGTATATTTTTCTGTTTTTCTTGTAATTAAAGACATTTTAGAATATAGTCTTAGAGACTGTTGAATGAATTTTATTAGTGTTTTGACTTATGAGTATAAAGTCCACAATATATAAGTCTTTTGTAGACTATTCTACTCAAAATTTGCTTATTTTAGAATTTGCATCATTTCCGTATTTCTAATTTCTTCATTAAAACTTTATATCCTTATCTTCAATTTTAATATCCTTATCTTCAATTCTTCAATTTAAGAAGGCAAATCTTTTTCTATTCATCAATTTCTTTCTATTGTGGCATCCGTTATATGATCAGCCTGTTACTTCAATATTTACACTGATGAGCCTTCTACACCTTTGTTGACTCAACCACAACTTTACACGAGAACCTCTAATCAAATATTTACATCAACCAATCTTCTACACTTTTATAGTTTGAACCACATATTTATGGGTGAAACTCTATATTAGTGAGTCTTCCACACCTTTGTGGATTCAACCACATGTGAGAAAATCTTTATTACAAATCAACTCAAAGTTCATCATAAAACTAAAAAGCATTATATAAACATCTTAGTATCTCAAAATCGAAATGAAATTGCTCATAATATTAACTAAGAAAACAAAATTAAAGTATAGTTAAAATAATTATAATTCCAAGCATACCACTCATTATCTCCAAGAAAAAATTTCAGTGTCTTTATAATTAACTTGGAAAGAGGACCTACTTTTTGTTTTCTTGCAAATTCAATAATTCAAAAGTCTACTTATCAAAATTACGTACAAAGCTTTTCTAATAACATGCAAGGTTTCAAATTTCATTTTTTTCTATTCGGTTATTTCAATATGATAGAAAATGAAGAAATAAAATATTCATTCTCTTTTCTTATCTTTGGATGACTTCGAGATTTAGAAATTAAGAGATTTGGGAGGAAATATTCACGTAAGATACTTCTTAATCCCTTAGTTAGCTATGATTTAGAACCTAAAAAATACCTTACAACTCATAACTTGCTTAAAAGAATGAATGGAGAAAGAAACCCATATATTATGATTTTCTCGAAACTCTTGTATGCCTTCAAGCCTTTATATAACTCTATGTAGGAAAAATTGAAAAAGAAGAAAAGATGAAAAAGAAAAGAATTTGCACCTTTAAGATTCCAAAAGTTTTTCCTTTACTAATTTAAGGTAAATTTCACAAAGGATTGAGAAATCACATGGAAAGTAAGAGAAACAAGAATAAAAGAAGAAGAGAGTAAATGAGAATCATGTGTTTTCTATGTCAAAAGAAAACCTACTTAAAAGTGTTCATCAATTACTTTCATTTGATATTTATTTATTTAATAAAATATTATATAATAATAAAATAATAATTTATTTTAATATTAAATTGTTGTAATTTACTATGTATAGTGTCAAAGTATTAGGACTTTTTATCAAAAAATTAGATCATGTTTCCATTCAAAAACTATTCTTACTTTCATTATCTTGAATCATCTAAAATATCAAAGCCCACTTAGACAATTTACAATATCCTTTGAAACTATTTATCTATTATTTGTCTATCCATACTGATAAGCTGTAATTGTTAGTACAATTTCATGAATATTTACATTAATTTTATCATCAACTTGGTTTGAATTTGAATTTTATTGTCTTTTATGATTCATTTTGTTATTTAATAAGTTTTATTGTGCAAAAGAGTAAATTTTGTTGAGAATTAGATTAAATTTGAAGAAGCAGATAAAGGGGCATAAGTGACTTCTTGCTTAAGCGAAAGATACATCCTAAACTAAAACTCACTTAAAAACTATCATAGTGAAGCCCTAATTTGAAGAAGACGTCAACGTTGTTGGAGCGTGAATTATGAAATAACGACAGCATATTGACCTAATGGAAGGAAGGAAAGCTATAAAAAGCCAAAGTTAAGTCGAAAAGAGGGGATCACTCATTTTTGCATACTCATTGGCGGCCGCCCTTGATCAAGACCTACTTTTCTTTTCTATTATATTTCATGACTACCATGCTTAGCTAACTCTCTTATTCTTGGGATTGGATATAATTTCTCAACTTTGAATGTACTCTTGACATTACTTGATATCATTAATTTCAATTACCATTGTTTTACGTTTTATTCGTAATTTGATTTATCTTAGAATTCTTATTATGACTAGAAAACACTTTTTGAATTTGGAACCAAACGTTTAACGCATTACATGTATAAATTCAGGGATAAATTATAGTGTAATGACTGTTTATAGCAAATATCTTAATGTTGATTAATCTATTCTAGTAACTGGGGACAGAGCTAGGTATTTTAATTTATGCATTTCAAATCTAGAGAAATCAGATTGAATGATTTTTATTTGCACAGATTGGTAATTGGAAGAGATGATGTTAATGTTGTGATCAGTGTAGGAGAAGGAGATTAATACAATTCAATCCCAAGATCTTTATTATTATAAATTTTACAAATCCAATCATTGATTGTTCTGTTTTACATTTTGATATTCTTTGAAAAAACCATTACCTTATTATTACGTGTTCTCATTCACAATAATTTGATACACGTTCAATATTCAATTACAATACTTGAGTACTCAGTATAGTAGTTGAAAGACTAATAGGTACACGTCCTAAAGATTTAGAATTTTATATATATATTAGTTAAGAATTTGTCTTATAAGTAATTATAAGATAATACTAATAATCGAGTTTATTAGATACCAATTACAAAACTATGCTATTGATAATTTGTCTACAAATTAAGAAAACAAGCTTATATGCATTTGTGAAATCTTCTTGGATAAGTTAGGCACTGATGTAGTCTCTGTTCTCGTTTAATTTTGTTGAAAGTTGCAATATCATCTGAGCATTTAATAGGGTTCAGTTGCTTTCTGTTAATTGCCATCTATATAGCTTGTAATTTGTTCCAAAAATCCTCTAGGGTATGCTTTCCTATTTCTGCGTGTTTGCTTTTCGGTATAAATCATAGATTTGCACCGGGTCTGTTCCGCTCCCATAGGTAGTAGCCAATCTCTCCCATTAAGCCTTGGCGGTTGGGAATTGGAAAACATTGTTTATAAAACTAATCTCAATATTCTGAATTATCCAGGTGAAGACAGTTTGGTCTGCCTGTTCCCATTTTTCATATGCTGGTTCTATCGCTTCTGGTATTAGAGGTATACCTGTAAGATAACTCTTCTTTCCTCTGCCACCGATAGCTTTCTTTATGAGTGTTGCCCACAATGGATAATTGTCCATTTAATTTGAAACCAATTAGCAAATTGTCAAGATTGACTGACTTGTGTTTGCTGAATCCCTAGACCATTACGAAGCATATTTTCAATTTGCAAAGTTAACTCATCAGTAATGGTTGAGGAGTTATTCTGGTTTTGATTCATGTTGTTTCCAATTTCATCATCTGAAAATGATATTTTTGATTTTTGGTATTCTTCGGCTGTAAGGGGTAATGGAACAATGATGTTGGTTCTTGAGTTTCCGGGATCTAACACCACTCTGATACCATCTTGCGATGATATCGAGGGTTAAGAAAGGTTGGACAAGGATATGATAACTATGAACAAAAAAGAACAAAGAATATGATAACATGGAAGAAGGTTTTTGATTGAATTTTTTATTCTTTGTTTACAATAGCTCACTTAATATAAAATTCTAGGAAACTAAATATAGAAATTATTCTAAATAAATACATTTGATATTCTCTGATATTTTCTGATACTCCCTTGATTATCTTTGATATTGTACTGATTTGTTTCTTTGATACTCCCTTGATTATCTCTCTGATATTCTTACTGACATTCTCTTGATTATCTCTGATATTCTATTGATTTGTTTCTATAATTATTAACATTCTAACAGGTTTTACATATGGATGTAAATTCGTATGTAATTCCGTATGTAATACTGATTTTTAATACAGATTATATTACATATGAATTAAATCCGTATGTAATATTCTGAAGGCAAGTCTATATACAAAAATTCATACATAATGTTGATTTTACATACGAATTTGAATTTGTAAATAATTATGTATGTAATGTTGATTTTATATACGGATGCAAATTCGTATGTAATACGAATTTTATATCATCCATATGTAATTTTCATACATAATTTAAACTTTTTTATAATGATCAATACATCAGATATGGGTAGAGAGATAAATTTTAAAAGTATAATTTGAGACTATATATTATACTTCATATTTTATCAAAAAATAAAGCAAAAGAACAATAAAGAATAAAAACTAAACATAAATCAGAACAAAAGTTTAGTGTGTTCTCACTTTTTTCTCTCTTTAAAAATTTAAATTATCTATTATCTTATATTATCAATAACTAGTGGTAGCAATGTGGGATTGTGCCATGACTTGCTGGGCTGCACCAGTAATGAGAAGTAATGGGGATCACAAGAACAACGGCGGAGCATCAACGACGTTGTACGAGAGGGCGGAGGAAACATTGTTCAAGAGAGCTGCCCATTGGGGATTGGGGAGAAAAAATAATGAGGGAGAAAAGGGAATGAAACTGTTATAGGTTAGGGATAACCGAAGTAAAAAGTACATTATATATCAGAACGCCCAACAACTAAGTAGTAAGTTTGGCAAAATTACTTCTATTTTGTATTTAGTATAATCCAATATTTTATGTTTGTATGAACTTTGATTTGAGATATTTATTGAGGTAAAAAAAGTTTTTATTAACTTCTATAGCTTAAAACTTATTATTTTTTCCTTCAAATAAAAGAATATGAACATTGTTATAAATTGTGTTGCATGTTGTTTGAGTTTTGCTTGTAATCAGTACTTTTCACTTTTATTTTTTTCCGGTAAGGATACAATTCTTATACCACTTTGTTGGAAATATGAAAACAATGATGTTGGTATCTAACATTTATCGAACTTAATTTTTACAAATTAATTGTGCATTAAACTTGGATGGACAAGTTGAATTCTGCTTATTATGTTATATTCAAAGACATTTTCAAGAATAAAAATAAATTTTACAATTCTATAAAAATGTTCAAAGAATTACATAAACATATATACCATTAAATATTATGTCTACACGTCAAATATGCCTATAAGAAATTATAGAGCAAACTTAGTGGTGAAGAATGTTAAATTTATGATACATTCTCGAAAATCAAGACTTTTTCCCGCTCATATATTTGTATCGAGAGTGTTATAAAATAAAGTTGTCACCGAAAAATTTCTAGAAAAAGGTGATTAAGATAGGATGTTAGTTATGTGTGATGCGAGGAGAAAAAGGTGGAGTCTACTAGTTATTTATTTTTAGTTGTAAAATAACCAGGGTGTTAATATGTGTGATAAATAGATTGGTGAGACAATAGTACATCATAATTTAGCTAAATATCATTTTAGTCGGTTTATTTAGAATTTTAATATCGAATATGTGAGTGAAAATTGTATGGAATATATAGATTCAAATAAATAGAATTATTTTTAGAAATTACAGGACTATTCTCAATATATAGTCCAACTAAAAGGTTTGAGCCATAACAGGTAAAGAACCAAAAGTTACTTTTTACGTATTTAGACGGGTGTCTGGATCGTGTAACTCGTTTAAGATTACTAATGAGTTCAGAGGGATAGATGGAAACAGATATTATAGGGGATGAATTATAGTGTATGAATACGAGTAGTATACTTTGTGGTAGCACTAAGCACATGATGAAAATATAAAGCCTGGTGGTGGTAACTTGTAATTGTGATGCAACATAATTTAGTAGGTAATTGATAGGGTGAGCTGAGAACAAGGGCAACAGAAAATCCTCTTTGCTACAGAACTGGAAATCGAATTCGCTTAACAACAAGCGAAAAATAGTTCAACTATTACTCAAACTTGGTCGATCTAACTCATAAAAGAAAAAAAGAGGTTGTCTCTTGTAATATTCTAAGAATATGTAATATTTAAGAAACAAAGTTGAATTTATATCTATGTTTATAATTAGATAATATGTTTCAGATATCCTCTACTATAAATATTGAGCAGATCATTCAATATAAATATCATAATCTGTTATTGATTTATTAATTTTTCTAAAATTGTGATATTATGAAGTAAACTTTCATTGTTAAATAGCTTCATCTATCCATGAAAAGTTCCAGACAAACACTGTTAAGAATATATCAATTTATTTATGAAACATAGATGTGTCATCAAACTAGGCTGATACCCATTTAAAGAAGATTTACAAGGAGATATCCTTTCTAAATGAAAGGATATAAGTTTTAAAAGATAAAAATATTAGAAGTATTTAATGTTGTAGATAAATATGAGTTGAAATCATTATTACAGATGGAGATCCCATATTAACTAGATGGTTATTGGACCTATGGTATTATGTGTTATTGGATTCCTATAAGATCATTTTTATTTAATTTTGTTATATTTTAAGAATCTATTAGTATAAATCATCTATTTGTGAATACAATATTAATTTCATATATGTATAACTCACGTTCTCAATTTTTTTTACCCACATATATGATCACAAATAAAGATATACATCATAATTGAATAATTGAATGAAAATTCAAAACAACTTTAATCCTTTTACAATAAATATTTCAATCTTATTATCAAGAAAAGACGAGACTACATAATATGGTCACTTTCCAAGGAATAAGAAGTTTAACGTTGACATTTACATCCAACTAAAATATTTTTTTAATCTTAGAAGGAATTGTTATTGTCGTTTAATTTTTATTAATAATTTAATTTTTTCTTATAATGTATTATTCAATTGTGATATATAATGTATAATATTATTATTTAAATTTAACTTATTGTGCTTACATCAACCAAAAGTCATAAATGTGAATATTACGTAAGGATGCATATATAAGAATTATATTCCTTAATATTATTAACTTATGAAAAGGAGATAATATAGTATGAACTCAAATACTTTAAATAATTAAATATGAGTTTCGATTTTTATTGATCCAATAAAAATTTGAATATACAAATATTGAGCGACTCATTCTTATATAAGTACGAAGTAGAGAACATCATTTTTTTTAAGTACTTTTTGTAGTTTATAGTTTTATATAAATGTAGATAAAAATGCTACATTTTGGCCTTCTTGTTTATCTTTATACGAATATTGGTACGGTTCATAAAGTTAATTTTTTTTTATTTACTTTAATACATTTTTAAATTTGAATTAAGTTAAGAATAATAACATTTGTGCGATTGGATAATAGCATTTAATTTGAAAGGAACGAGACTGTTTTAGGAACAACAAATTGTTATGTGCACGTCTTTTATATTGCTATTCAGGAAGAAAAATCACTAAAACAAAAAAAATACTTGAAATTAAAAAAAAAAAATTATGTCAATACTACTAAAATCAAGATAAAAGTACGATGTACTATATCCGATAATGAAATAATCATTATAATAAATACTACTTATATAGTAATAATTGACATAATTAAGATGTGTTATAACATACATGCCTTAACAGTAAGTAACACGTACTAGGATAATTTTATTCAAAAGGGAGATAGTACGTGATATTATTATGATAGCTATTTAAACATTCATTTGAACCAACACAGAAAAGAAAAAGAATTGTTTTAAAAGTTATCAATAAACCAAAATGGAGGTAGTCAATTTGAAGGAGAAATTTCTTATAAACTGAAAACAAAAGTTGATCATATTAAAACTTATACATGATCGATTAATTATTTGAAATGGAAATATATTGATAGATTATGGTTTGATATTTTAAATTTACTATTTTTTAAAAGTGTGAATTTAAAGTTTTATTTTTATTTTCTAAGGAAAATGTTATTTTGATTGACAATTGAATTAAAATAATTTAAATAAAGTCTATGGAGTATTATAATTAAAGATAATAAACTTAATAAGAAATTTAAGTGTGAAGTTCACTCACACTCCATAAAAGAAAAACACCCACAAATTTTATTCTCTCCTCAGTTATGGATCCTAAGTATCCACTTGAATTGGAAGAGAGAAGGTTATTGTTCTATAAATTTATGCAGTGCCTTAAATTCTCCACTTTCATCACATGGTAAGGCTTTAATGTTCTCCTAACTGATTTTCCGCAATATTTTAAATTGAACAAAAATTTGAAACAGTTCATGGATAAATCCAAGTAAATCTACAATTACAAAAAAATAAACAAATATTCCAGTATTACACAACTGTCATGGAGCTTCCAAATTACAATGTCTTTACCAGAGATAAACTCAAATGTATTTTCACACACAAAAGAGTGGGTAATAAAAGATGATAATCAAACAGGTGTTCATCAAACAAATGATCCAAGTGCAATTTCATGTGAAGTAGAAAGTTCAAACACATATTCAGAGAACTATAAAATGCACACCAGTCTTCATTAAGAAAAATGCTTCCAGAAAATAAAAAAACAAAAAGGGCTTCAAGGCTTATCTGTGTCCTTAATTAATGCATTCCTCGTAGTCTTCTTCTTCCTCTAATTCTTCTCCATCTTCTGTTTCATCAATGACCATGTCTTTGATATGTGATATTTTGGACCAAAATTCGCCAACATGGGGCTTACATTTTCTACTTAGTTCAGGACAACCTTCAATCCTCAAACTTTCAAGTGCGGTGAGGCGATGGATGTTATCATGGAGAGATACCAACTTTGGACAAGACGATATAGAAAGTGTTTTCAGTTGAGTCATAGTTGTTAACCAATCTGGAAGTGTTTCAAAATTGTCGCAATCTAAAATTAACAAGCACTGTAAGGAGTTGGCAGCTTCTTGAAGCCATTTAGGCAAGGCCACCAGCTGTGATAAACTTGAAAACATAATAGTTTTTAACTTGAGCTCGGGGCTTTTTTCTTCATGGTGGTTGCCCTTCCACAGTTCTAAGTCCAAATTACCGCAGGCATGAATAACCAATGTTTCTAACTGAGGAAACTTTTTACCATCCAGCCGCAAAGACTTTAGACTCTGACAATCCCGAACGCACAATGCTTTAAGAGCAGGGAATTTCACCCCTCCAAAGATGGACTCCACATTATTGCATGATTCAACAGTCAAGACTTCAAGCGACTCCAAGTTGGCAATCTCATTCACAGGCAAAACAGTTTGCTTTATGCTAAACTCCAAAAAGCGGAGACTGATCAACTTTCTTATTCCTTTGGGCAATGCTTCCAGCTCAGTGCATCCGGCAAGATTCAACTGTAGCAAACTTTGGAGCTTGCAAATAGACTCGGGGAGTCTCTTAATTTTGAGATTTTCGCTAATATCCAAATATCTCAGATGTTTCAATTTAGCAATGGTACGGGGCAATGTCTCGAATGTCGCACGATTTAAATTCAAAACTCGCAAGCATTTGAAGTTTGACAGACACGTATTTAGTAACGCTTCACCGTTGGCAGCTGCTGCACCATTTGGAAACAGTACTGTTCTCACAGCTGCTGAATGTTTGGTGACTAGATTGCCAAACCAACTGCTTTCGGCGAAAGACAGATACCGAACATTATCTGGAATATTTTGAATGTTGGAACTTACATGTAGACACTCATCCTTTGCAACAAATACAGCGAGATCATGCACCAAATCATGTATTCTAAAACTACAAACAGTGCCAAAGTTTGTAAAATCTTGAAGAAAAGATCTTGACAAAAGTTCATGCAAATATTGATTGGCCACATCTTCAAGTGTCCTGTTCTTTTTTGGTAGTGCAAGGAGTCCAAGTGCCCCCCAAAGCGAAGTTATGTCATAACTATTGAGTTCATAATCCTTTGGGAAAAGGGAAAACATTGCAAAACATTGCCTCAAATAGGACGGCATGAGATCATAACTTAATTTAAGGGCGGGTAAAATCTCACCGTTTTTCTGAGGCAAATTCCAAATTTCATTGTCACTCACATATTCCCATTCACTGGCCTCAAATTTCGAGAATAGTAAACTCCCTAATGTTCTCACTGCCAATGGGACGCCTCTGCATTTTTTCACAATTTCTCTCCCAATATTTACTAGGTGAGGATGCTTTTCCTCTTCTCCTTCTTTGAATGCCCACCTGACAAAGAGAGACAATGAATCCTCCTGAGAAAGACCTTCCAAGACTTGAGAAGGAACTGTGCCCATCATGGAAGCAATTGAATGACTTCGTGTGGTCACTAAAATTTTACTTCCTGCTGCACTTACTTGGATTAAATTCCGCAGTTCAACCCATTTAACACGTTCTTCATTCCATACATCGTCTAAGACGAGTAAGAATTTTTGACCGGAAAGTTTGTTTTTCAGTTGATTTTGCAGTTGCTCCAGATCCAACATGTTCAAATTCTGTGGGTGAGGAGGAGCATCTTGATCATTGGCAGAATTGATGATTTTGATAATGAGTTGTTTAATGTCAAAGTCATTAGAAACACACACCCACATCTTCAATGGAAAACACTCCTGGATCCTGCTGTCATTGAACACAAACTTTGCAAGCGTAGTCTTTCCCAAGCCTCCAATCCCCACAATGGGGATAACAGAAAGACTTGTATCATTATCATTAGAATTCTGCTGCATCAAAAGCTCTATGATCTTTTCTTTATCGTGTTTTCTTCCTATCACATCTGAATCACTCACACGGGAATGTGTCATATCTCTCCCATGCACCACACGTTTGTCAAAATCAATTATTTGAAGACTAAACTTATGCCTATCAGCGGCAACCTTGTCTAATCTCTCGTTGACATCTTTAATTTGTTGAGCCATTTTGTAACGAAAAAGAAGTGGATTAGATCTAGAGAGGAAGTGACTTACCTTGTCTTTGGTGCTACCATGAGCTTTGACCACTTTCTTTCGCAGTGTTTGGCACTCAAATTCATCCAAAACATCTTCGGCATCCGAGAAGACAGTTTTGAGCTGAGTAAGCCATTCGCGGAGCTCATGGTTGTGCTCCTGCTTTTGCTGAGCATCTAACAGCACAGCCTTCACTAAAGAGAGAGTCTTTGTGAGGTCTCGAAGATTGTCATATAAACCCACCAATCGAGAAGCTTCTTGAAAAGCATGTGAAGCAAGCTTTGCTATGAGTGACTCTGCGATGCTGAAGAGAAATGATTCGGCCATAGTTGGCAAAAACGGAAACAGCAGAGATGAGATGGGAAGGCGAAACAGTTTTCTAAGTCAACTTTGTTGATGACAGAGTGTTTGCTTATATTAAATAACCAATGTCACTTGCTACCATCTTTTTTCATATAAGATTGTAAGAGAAAGAAGACAGCGAAGTATTAAATATTTGCTAACAAAATTTTTAGACTCAAAAAAAAATTTGCAGGAGTTAAATAGTTTTTCATACGCATAAGAACATTTAGTTTTGCAGGAGTTAAAATATAATTGAGGGCATATGAATACCTATCTAATTTGACCTCATTAATGATTTTTATAATATATTTTAAATTAAAATTATGTCAAAATATCTATAATATTTTTGCATGGGTTGATTTAGAAGGGTTGTTGAATACGTCTTGCATCTAGTCTTAATGTTATCTAATAACCTTGTGGTCTATTGTACAGGATATATATAGCCATTTTGTCTACAAAGTTTATATTTTGTAGCTGAAAGGCTTATTCTTAAGTTAATAGATTATTAGTTCATTACTTAAGTGTTTTTTATTCACTTATAGAATTAGTTGCATCATAATTAGCTTAAGGCTTATTAATGTAACTTAGATCTTATTGGTTTGTATAAAAGAAGCTAAAGAAATTAAAAAAATTGAAATTTATGATATTTTTGTTAGGAATTTCAATTAAGCAAAATAGTATAATTTTGATATTTCATTCTCTGTCTAACACGATCCTGCATTCAAACTCACTTCCTCGCTTCATTCTCGTTCGTCCATATCTCACAATCACGTGACACTCCTTCATTCTATTAAAAAAATATATAAAAAACAATCGATATTTTATTTATAGAAAAGTAAAATTTATATATAATAGCAAGACATACAAAACAAGACCAATAGAAAATAAAACAGAATAACTGATTATATATAATATATAATATCAAAACAAAATATTAATTATATATAGTATCAATAATCTTGAAACTAAATAATGAATTATATATAATTTCTAATTCTATTTATTCTAATATTTCTCTGAAGTTAGAGAATAAATGTTGATAATTTTTAACACGTTATTGAAACTACTGAAGATAGTAAGAGAAAAGACCTTTGTTAATATATATTATATCTGATGCTCGACTCTAACTGAATATGAGTCAGTTACTTTTAAACAAGTTCACAAATGAAATAAAAATTGATATTTGTATGTTAGATGAGGGAGATTATAAACAAGGTGTATGACAAATTTATTATCACAAAAGAACATAATTGTGTCAATTAAAAAATCAAAATGTTTGAGTAATTTAACTAAATTAATTCATTGGTTATTGACATGATATTTTGATTTCGCTGAAGACTTGGACACATTATTTGACAGACTTTTAAAAAATTAAGGAATCATCTAGGAAAACACAATAGTCAGTACTTGTTTTCTGATATCTAAATGGCCACCTTAGCTTACATCAACATATGCTGAAAACAAAATTTATTTTTAGTTGGGAAAAAGAGATCTTGACCTGGAGTCGGACTCAAGTACTATAGCTAATGATGGACGATAAATAAATGTGAACTCAATAAATTTTGCACCTACTAACTAAGCTTGTGAATTGTAAAAGTAATTTTTGGTGTAGAAATTGTCAAATACACAAATATTCCAATTAATACTCTATAAACAAAGGGATCCTCAATAGGATTCCCATCATTAATATATATTAAGTTTTAAATTAGGCTTCATAGGAAATGTAGGTGGTTTACTGTCTAAAAAATCAATCAAGCAAAGATAAAGTATATTTTTTATGACTTAAGGAGATATCCTTTTGATAGTTTTCAAACCTAAGAAGTATTTGAGAGAACCAAAAATCTTTAATTTGAAAAAAGAATTCAATGTTGATTGTACCTTAACAACATAAGAAGAATCAAAGTTTGCTGATGTTGCCCATATAAACGAACAAAGTGACCAATGAAGAACCTGAATCATGAGTAAGTTGAGAGTAATCATTTTTAGATTGTATAAAACCATGTTGCAATAAGATAAAAGGGAATCTGCAAATTTATTATCTAGAGACTTGTCTCAATCAATATATAGATTTATTTAACTTTCAAACTAATCATTGTGTTCTAGTTTTGTAACACATACTTCTTCAAATAACTTATAATTTTTCTTCCACATGACAACATGTCATCTTCCACGCTCACAAAATGAAAAAAAATATTTGTTAACAAAATTTTTAGATTCAATAGTTTTTCATACGCATAAGAACATTTAGTTTTGCAGGAGTTAAAAAATAATTGAGGGCATATGAATACCCTGAAAGAAATAATCTAATTAGGTTTTTAGTTTAGTCTGATTATAGCATATGAGTACATCAAATTATATAAAGATAAGAAGAATCAGAACCTGGAATAAAAGAAGAACTTTAATTCATCATTGGTTCTGTCCTTTCCTGAATAATGGTCTCTGCAAAGAATAAGAAAGAAGAGTGTGTACAAACTGTTCCCAAGGCCAGAAGCGTATATAGAGAACTGTCTAATTTATGTATGTCCACAAAATAATTAATCCAACAATCTTCCACTTGGACAACATAAATTAGAACACAATATTGAAAATTAATCTATAACAACCCACAACATGTGACCACAATAAAATACCAAAATATTATAACATATCTAACCAAAAGATCCAAAATGAAATATTTAAGCATCTTATCACGGCAGAAAATCACATTCGAAGGAGTGATGATATCATACAGAAATGAAACACCTACATTTCAGTGAACTTTATAAATGTGAAATATACAATTATGTCCCAATCATCTGCCCAAGATGCTATATAAACAATCTCACCACAATAACATTTGAGACTGGGTCCAAAATGTCTCAAAATTATGCCATAACATTAATTGCGCGAATCAGAATAAACAAAATATGGCAATACAAAATAGACAATTATATGTCTCAACCATCCGCCTAATATGCTATATGAGATTAAACAATCTCACCACAATAACATTTGAGTCTGGATCCAAAATGTCTCAAAATTATGCCATAACATTAATTGCGCAAATCAGAATAAACAAAATATGACAATACAAAATATATAATTATATGTCTCAATCATCCGCCCAAGATGTTATGTGAGATTAAAACAATCTCACCACAATAACAATTTAAGACTAGGTCCAAAATGTCTCAAATTATGCCATAATATCAATTGCACAAATCATAATAAACAAAATATGGCAATAGAAAATAATTTTCATCACAACAATAAATATTTATTGTCAATCATCTCAATAAATACAACAATACAACAAATGAAGTTCAAAAGGGAAGTACATATCCAACAAAGAAAACTCCCACTAAACTAATACATCGAAAGACCTTATAATATCCGGGTTACATGCTCAACAAAGACTTTAACAATCAATCTCTTAGTTAAGGGATCTGCAATTATAAACTCTGTGGGAATATGCTCAAGTATCGTCCAAGCACATTAACAACAAAAGCAATATCAAGACGTGTGCAAACTTGAACATACATAAGAGTGTCAACAGCGGAAGCATAAGAAATTTGTGCAATTTCACAATTATTATAAGGACACTAGGATTTAGAAAACTTCTCTCCCAATCCTTATAATTAGTTTTGTTCAGCTTGATCAAGAAAACTATTTCCATAGACAAAGCTGGAATAGAACATATCCAACAATAGCAAATTAACCCACATATTTTGTTGAGCTTTCAATATCATATTCTTAAAGCTAATATCGAGAGGATACTGAAAACCTTAAGAATATAATAAACTATTCATCAAGAATTACGTTAAAAAATAAACAAACCGAAGGGTAAGTTTATTATTAATATAAATCTCAATGCAACAATAAGAACAATAATGTTCAACAATAGAATAATACACTTAATATAATTCGTCTAACGAATGTGAGATTAAAATTGTGTAAGACATCCAATAATATTCACAAAATTGATATTTATCACAATCCGTCTCGCGAAGTGTTAAGACTTTTATCCGGCAAGTGTACCGAGTCACAAGTAATATAAATTTATAAAGTAAGGATGTCGATCCCTCAGAGAACAGTTTTGTTTTAACTTAAGCGTCACTACTCACTAAGTAATTAAAGGTTTTATGAAGATTTGATGATAAGTTGAGTCAAAAACGTAAAAGAACAATTAAAAACAAGTAACAATTGAAAAATGAAGTTTGCAAGATCTAGAAGGACTTTGGGATTGAACTTCATCTCTTTCCCTCAGTTGTATTTTGGAATTTATAATAAAATGCAATATTCGTAACTACTCTCAATTGATGCACAAATTAAAATCATTCACACTGATTCCTTTGATATGAAATTCATAAGGAAATCTCCTAAACACTGATTCCTCAGCTATTTAGTAAATTACCCAGCCTTAAGAACGGATGTAATAGGCAATCAATATATTGAAACCTATCCCTAGTATTCCAACATATCGACTATTTTCATCTAGGTCGGAAACTCAAAAATACTTTCCAGTTAAGTTTAAGAATCAAAATCGAGACTCTATTGATAAAAATAAAATCAAGCATTAAGCATAAGATGAAAATAGAAATGGAGTAGAAATTGAATATTATATTTAAAATCACCAAAATACAAATGAGTTCAAGAAGTTACATTCAATCCCAAAGTTGCGGAACTTAGCTACTCATAGTAGCCATTACACTTCAAAGAAGAAAGATTGCCAAAAGAAGAACCGGAATCCTTAGTAGTTCTTGTTCTTTTCCGCTCTCCAGTTCTTCCTAATCCAACTCCCCTTTCTAAAACCCTAAAAATTCCCTTTTTGACTTGGTTTTGGGCCTAGGTTAAGTGGTTTTTCTTTTGGGTCTTTCTCTATTTTAAACTTTTCATTTCTTTGCCTCATGAATCTCTCAATCTATCATTTTCTTCATTCTTTTATACCTAAAATTTCACAATAATTGAGATTAAATGATTTCCTTTTAACTCATGACTCAAAACATAAATTTAAATCCAAAAACTCTAAAATTGGGAGTAATTACTATTTTAAATAACACTTAAATCCACAAGTACTCAATATTTCTCATGTATAAAAACACTCCAAATTGGTACTTTTCACGAAGGCGAGCTCTCAATCATGAAAATATCCAGCAATATTCACAAAATTGATATTTTATCACAATTCGTCCAGCGAAGACGAGCTCTTAATCATGAAAATATCCAATAATATTCACAAAAATTGATATTTTATTACAATCCGTCCCGCAAAGGCGAGCTCTCAATCATGAAAAATATCCAACAATACTTTCAAAATAAATTTACATCATAGTACACACATACACATAATGTCAGAAAGGACTATGATTCAAATACTGAAAACATTGATTCTCCATCGTTATAATTCAAAACTATGTAAATATAAATACTAACAATATATATTGTAAAATATTTTATTTTTAGTGAAAATTTATGATAAATCATAAAACTGCGAAAACAACTCATAACTTAATAATTTGGAATTAGCATATGTCAAAAGTCTAAGATTCAAATCACATAAATTGTGTCTAACATAATTTCACTATAATACCCAACAAATTTTCATAATATCATACAACTAAAAAAGGGATTAAAGATGTTATTAAAATTGATTAATCTTATATATAACTAGACATCAAATCATAATCTTTTCGTATTCCATCATCTACAAAAGATCAAAAATACTCCTACAATCTTTATAGGTAAAAAGAAAATCACCATATACAACCCCTATATATTAGGGACAAGCAAAAGACTACGATCTGGTTTGAGTCTTGCCAAAGACGATACGAGCAAGAATCACTTAGCAAGTGGGATGCTGCCTTTCTTGTTAGTTCAGTATCAAAGTGAGAAGATGAAAATATAGCAGCGAAATATATGATTTCCAAATCCAATTCTTCCAACAATATTTTCAAAATACATTTATATTATTCTCAATAAAATATACAATCAACCATCAACAATAACATAAATAAGTCAGAGAACAACATTACTAAATTTGAAAACAAAAGGTCAATAACCTTTCGGCCATTCAAAATAAAACACTACGCAAGAACCGCATCTTCCAAGCTGAATTCAGAAAACTTTTATCCCAGACCACCTCAAATATTAAGCTTAAAATGTATGGCAACTTACTAGATTGCAAATGGTGAAACAGAAGTAGAGGAAGGAAGTTAACTAAGAGACACAAAAAATATGTTAAGCACGTTACCACAAAGATTTTCATTATAACATGAAAAGTACATAACAATATCCTACCAAGTCTTAGATTTCTCAGAGAGAGAAAGTATGCCAAGAAACTATAGCAACACTAAACCCCTTCATGTGTAGAAAATCATTCTCAACTACTCATGTAACAATATTATAAATTATATTATTCAACAGCTGACAGACAAGAAATTATAACAGACAGTGTACCGTCAGCTTCTTCACTAGCATTATTACACTGAAAGTATACTACATGTAGTGAACATCATAACTACAAAAGACACAGTAATACTCCTATCACAATAACTACAATTTCTATTATATCATTCACAGAAGAAATGCCCAATTCCAATAAATCCCAAGATTCTAACAAGACAACGACCTTATTACACCAGGTGAGGTTGACCTTTTTCCTTTTATCCCACTTCTGAATAAACAAAACTATATATTCCCTTTCAGAACTCAGATGTAAGTATTCTTAGTCAGAGTTGATAGCAGTGCTGCACATCCCAGCGCACACCAGCAGTAACACTTAAAATAGGGTAATGTATTGGTCATAACGATATACCGTGCATAAAATCACTAGTGTGCATAACAATAGTGTGCATCAAATCACTCTTCTTAACATAACAGCTTCTCAACAGTCATTCCGAGGACATTAATTAGATCCTCCAAAACATTAAGAATACACCTATTATATATCCTGAAAGGGAATGTAACCATCACCACATCTAGTCTGGTGGGAATCTTTCTCACCCGAGAAAATAATAAAACCCATTAATCCCACTTAAGAAAAAAGAGAAAGGGAAATTAACAGTATGATTACACGGAGCTTTTATTTATCAATTAAAACAATACAAATTTAATTAGAAAAAACTCACAATTATAATATATGAGTACATCAAATTATATGGAGATAAGAAGAATCAGAATCTAGAATAAAAGAAAAACTTTAATTCATCATTCGTTCTGTCCTTTCCTGAACAATGGTCTCTGCAAAGAATAAGAAAGAAGAGTATGTACAAACTGTTTCCAAAGCCAGAAGCCTATACAGAGAACTGTCTTCTTTATTTTTTAATAGGATAGAATAAAAAACTAACCCTGGACAGTTGTAGAGAATCTTCTATATATTATTAATTAATAATGAGTTCAGCCACCTATTATCAGCTAACCCAATAAATATTCACATAATATAAATAATATTATTTTATGAAACCAAATAAATAATAACACTCAAATAAATAATAATAATAATGATTACATAAAATTTGACAAATAAATTAATCTAGAGAAATTACTAATTTATATATTTCACAAAATAATTAATCCAACATACCTATCTAATTTGACATCATTAAAAGATTTTTATAATATATTTTAAATTAAAATTATATCAAATTATCTTTATCATATATTTGGATGGGTTAATTTAGAAGGGTTGTTTGCATCTAGTCTTAATGTTATCTAATAATCTTTGTTGATAGTTTATGGCATATATATATATATATATATATATAAAGTTTATTCTATGTTACATAAGTATTTATTCTTAAGTTAGTTAATTGCATGTTTTGTTTTTCTAATTTTTCATAATTAGTTTATATTAATGTTATTAATGTAACTTAGCTTGTATAAAAGACAGTAAAAGAATTTAAAAAGTTGAAATATAAGATTCTTTTGTTAGGAATTTCAATTAAGCTAAATACTAAAATTCCAAATATACTTAAATTGAAAGAAATAGTTAATTTTCTACTTCACATGATTTTCCATTCGCAATTACTTGTTGGCTTTATTCTCGTTCGTTTATTACTCATTCACTTTTGATACGCACTCGCTCCACTTTTGTTTACTTTATAAATTATTTTGCTTTGTGTGCACTATCTCCTTTTAGAAATGTTTTTTATCTTTATGTTCTTATTTTCTCTCTCTCTCTTTCTTTTGCTCACTCTCGATCTGCTCTTTCTCTTGAAAAAATTGTGATTCGTCAAATTATTCATATTAGGTTTATTTGTGATTTAGGTTTCGTTATTGTTTTGATATTTTCTATTTCTTTATTTCATTTCATCGATTTAAGGTTCTGTTTATTTTAGTAGCTACTTTTGCAAAAGAAATTCATTTATTTTAAAATTGAAATCTAAAAGGCAGTAAATTGTTTCAATTAAAAATATTTACAATGTGTTTGGATAAGGAATTTTAATAAGGTAATTTATTTGTAAGGATAATTTGAAATGAAATGTTTTATCAGGTGACATGTTGTTTAACTAAAGAATTTAAAAAAAAAATGAGATTCTAAAGTTTTGAGTAATTAAATTACTTAAAAATAAAGAATTTCAAATCTCATCTAAAAATTTATAGTTGAGATTAATAATTAATGTCAACTAGATTATTTTATTAAAGTTGAGAAGAGTTATTTTTTTTGTCTAAATTGTTAAGATTATCTGTTATTATTATGAATCATTATTATTTTTTCTCAATATTAACTAAAATCTTATTAGCCTTGTCAATTGACCTATGTTATAATTATTTTGTAAGTATTTATAGTAATTATTATTTTTTATTATTGACTTGAATTTTATTTCTTATAAATTTAAAATATTGATTTAGGACTTTGATAAGATCAATTAGAATTGTTTGACATTTTATATAAATTTTTTTATTTTATAATAATTGAAATATTTTATTAAAAAAATAAAATTTAATAAATTTGAATTGGTTTATAAAACAAAATATTTGAAACTAAAACAATTTAAAATGATATCACTTCAAATTTAAAATATTTTAGTATCTACAAAGAAATTCAATATTCAAACACAAAAGGTTAAGTTTTCTCCTGACACCAGAATATCTATTCTCATTTCTTACAATAGAAATATTAGTAAAAAATTTATTGATTTTGTTTCTTAAATTATTAGATTTTATATTTTATATTTATGCTACGATCTGAAATTATATATTTATATGATAATAGTTAATTTTTAAAATTATAAATTTGAAAAAAAAATTAATAAAAATAAATAAAAATAAATTTGATTAATAATTATTAGATAATTTAATTTAAATAAATTGCTTCTTCTAAATATAACTTTTTAAAAATAAGTAGTAGTAAAAAATATAGAAAAATATTACTTTTACAACTCATGCAAAATAATTCCCCTTTAAAATATTGTTTTCATTACCAATTCATGTCTCCGTCACTTAAGGTTATCAAGTGATAAACATGTTACTTGGTGGTGTCAAACTATAAAAATCCAAAAATTTAATAAAAATTTAATTATTTTAAAGAAAATGTTGATTTGATAACTACGTTTTTATTACAATTCTATCTGTCACCACCAATTGATTATGTGACTAAGAGTAAAAATGATAATTTGTCACAAATCTAAAACATTTAAATGACCCAACTTTACTTCGTGTAGAAAGGCGAAGTGTTTCATGTTTGAACACAAGAGTGTTTGAAAGGATCCGGTACAATTATTTTCAAACATTTAGTGAAGCGGGTAATGTTTTTCTCTTCTTGCGAAAACAAATAATTTAAGTTTACGCTGAAAAATTTAAAATAAAAAAATTGTATATTCAAAACATAAATTAGATAATATTTTGAACTAAAGTTATGATATGTATAATGATTTTAGTATTAAATTTTTAACTGATTTTATATATATATACATATATATATATATATGACGACTTGATATTAATTATTTTTTAAACTAAACTAGTACTATTGTACACTACTTTAATAATTTTTTTTTAAAAGTTATTGATATTAAAATCATCTTATTTAACACGACTTAAGTTAACAATAATTATCTGACCAAAAATTGCATCTAGATCTATAAATTCTCTACTTCAAAATTATTACCTTAAGTGTGACTTATCCTTTTTTCTAGAAAAAGTTAAATTTACCGATTTTAATAAATTTAAAAAAGAAATTACACCAGATTCGTAAATAAACTTTGAAGTGACTCAGGGTGTTATATGTGGACAATTATAATGTTGTAAAAGGTATCAGTGTTTGATAAAGTTGGTTAAGGATTCATGATCTGAACGGATACATAATATATCTTTCAAAAAGTCAATATACTGTGCAATGATCTTCAATGACCTTGTAAAGATATAATGCACTTTTTAAAATTTATTAAAATTATGCTATATATTAATTTTAATAAAGTTTAACATTTCAACAAAATTGCGTGTTTATTTTCTAATTTAATGATAAAGTTCTTCTATTAAATAGTTAACTCTTAAATCTTAAAATATCATCACTAACTCATCTAGTAGGTAAGTTATAATTTGTTATAGTTCTTCAATTTTATAACAACAACGCTATTTTAATTTTATTTGTAGAATAAGATTAATAATGTTATTATAAAGGATTAAGTACTCCTTGTTCATCTTCGACGTAAGAAACAGAAAAGAAACTTAGTAGAAAGATCGGCTCAATTATTTAAAAAAAAAAAATCTGACCCAAACAAATTCTTAAAATATAGTATGATGAGCATGACTTTATGAAAAGTAATTTATAAAGTACTAAGCATTTAAATACTTAAATACACAGGATTTGAAATATAAATATGGAGTGAGACTCTTGATGCAAAACATGTATGACTTAGTTCCTGCTAACCCAAACCACAATTTTGGTGAAGATCATGGTAAAGAATGTGTAATGATATTATTTACGTACGTAGGTCAAGGAGGGACACATGTAGTTCATTAGTGGTTTGTTTTATGTTCATAGTCTTAAGTGTTATAAAGTTCTAAGCGGTTAAGAATTTAAGTACACAGGGTTCAATAAATAAATGTGGAGTGAGACTTTTGACGCATAACATGTGTGCCTTGGTTCTTGTTGACCTAAGCTACAATTTTGGCAAAGATCATGGTGGAGAACGCATAATGATATTACTTACGTATGTAGGTTGGGAGGGACACATGTCGTTCATTGGTGGTTTGTTCTATGTTCATTGTCTGAAGTGTTCATAAACTTCTAAGCAATTAAGCACTTGAGTACGGGTTTAGGGTTTAGGGTTCAACAAATAAATATGAAGTGAGGCTTTTGACGCAGAAAATGTGTGACTTGGTTCCTGCTGACCCAAGCCATAGTTGGGGTGAAGACTATGGTTGAAAACATGTAATGATATTACTTACGCAGGTCAGGGAGGGACACATTTGGTTAATTGGTGGTTTGTCCTATGTTCATTGTCTTATTTGTTCATAAAATATTGTGCAGTGAAGCAATTAAGTACACAGGGTTCAACATATAAATATGGAGTGAGGATTTTGATGTTATAAATGTGTAACTTGGTTGTTGCTGACCCACGCCAGAGTTTTGGTGAAGATCATGGTAAAGAACTTGTAATGATATTGCTTAAGTAGGTGAGGGAGGGACACATCTGGTTCAATGGTGGTATGTTCTATGTTCACTGTCTTAAGTGTTCATAAAGGTTTGAGCAATTAATCAGTTAAATATATAGGGTTCAACACATAAATGTGGAGTGAGGCTTCTAACGAAGAACATATGTGACTTAGTTCTTGCTGACCCAGACCAGAGTTTTGGTGAAGATCATGGTAGAGAATATGTAATGATATTACTTACAGACATAGGTCAAGGGGGACACATGTGGTTCATTGGTGGTTTGTTCTATGTTCATTGTCTTAAGTGTTCATAAAGTTCTGAGTAGTTAAACACTTAAGTACACAGGGTTCAACAAATAAATGTGGAGTGAGGCTTTTGATGCAAAACATGTGTGACTTGGTTCCTGCTGACCCAAGTCAAAAAGTTTTGGTGAAGATCATGGTGGAGAACGTGTAATGATATTACTTACATACATAGGTGGACGACTACAAGAAAAATCGTGATTACATAGAGCAAAAATCCGTATGTAATGTAAAAAATCTGTATGTAATTTGAATTTATGTACAGATTACATATGACCAAAAATTTGTAGTGTAAAAACATTGTAGGTAACACTTACATATGGATTTCATAATCCCTAGTTCATTACGTACGGACGTACGAAATTACCACTACTAGAAAATTGTCAAATAGTGACCGAAATTAGTGACCGAAAAAATCAGTTACTATCAGTGACTGAAAAAATTGGTTACTAATCAGTGAACGAAAAAATCGGTCACAAATTCAGTCACAAAATCGGTCACAGATTCGATCTCAGAATTAGTCGCAAATTCAGTCACAGAATTGGTTACAGAATCGGTCACAAAATCGGTCACAAAAATTGACACAGATTCGATCAAAAATTCAGTCACAGATGATAATAATAATAATAATAATAATAATAATAATAATAATAAAAGTAATAATAATAAAAATAATATTAATAATAATAATATTATAGTACAAACAATAATAATAATAAATAAAATAATTATAATAATATCGATAATAATAATAATAATAAAATAATAATAATAATAATATTAATAATCATAATAATAATAAGAATAATAAAAATAGTAATAATTATGATAATAATAATTATTATTATTGTAATAATTATAAGAAGAAGAATAATAATTATAACAATATCAATAATAATAATAATAATAAATTAATAATAATAAAAATAAAAATAATTATAATAATTATAATAATAATAATAATAATAACTAGAAGAACAATAATAATAATAATAATTTAAATAATAATAATATTAATAATAATATTAATAATAATAATAATTGTAATAATTATAAGAAGAATAATAATTATAACAATATCAATAATAATAATAATAATAACAAATTAATAATTCGTAAGTACTGATTTTGAGAAACTAATAAAATAAATTTCTTAAAACTTATTTCAGTCAGTCAAATTTGATGTTTAGATATTAAAATCTTATCTTATTAAATTTAAAGGCTATAAAATTATTATTTTTAATTAGATGTGCTGACAACAGTTCAATCCAAATATTACATACTAAAATCATAATCTTTTATTTATCCAAATTTTCTAAACAATTTTAATTTTAATATATACGTTATGTGTAATGTTAAGTCTACTAGAACTAAGATAAAATCATAATCTTTTATTTATCCAAATTCTCTTCAAACAATTTTAAGTTTAAATGAAATAAATTTGGTTTATCACCATTCTTAATAAGAAAATAAAAGAAATTTGGTTATGAATTTAACCACTTAACAATTCTCGTTGAATAATATACAAACTAATGTAGAAATATTTTAATTATATCATATTGAATTTCGTCACGAGGGCAGCCAGCTAGCTTCGGACGACTTATAAGTTCCTAATTTTGAATTTCATATACTCAATTTAAAATTTTTATTTTTATTTTTTTCTGAAGAGGCATAGAATTATGACGAGGCAGGTATAGTACCTCTTTTTCATTAGTTCTTTATAAAGGAAATTATCATTTATTATCTATAAAATAAATTGTAATTTTCAGCATCAATTATTTTCTTGCTATTTTTAAAATATTTATAAATATAAAATCATATTTTATATCTATGTGCTTTTATATATACTAGAATGTAAGTCTTTTTTAATACAATATCTATTTTGTTTCAATCAGGCAAACAAATAATTGGAATAATTAAACAATTATAATAATTATATTGTTTATTTTGACTTAAATTACTTAATACGGAAAACAACGATTACAATTAAAATTTAACTTTTTCATATATGTTAAAGAAGATATGTAGTTCATTATGGTTATATATTAACATTTGAAATATATTAAAATTCAACTATCACAAGTATATATTTTAATTTATTATAACATATATACTGCATATTAGCTTCATCCATCCAAGAATCGATCAATAATACGTACGAAAATTATAACATTGATATAATAAATGATAGATAGGAGTCACATTTGAATAAATTATCTAGACTATTACCATAAAATAAAATAAAAACAAAATAAATAATGTAGAAATAAGTCTAGGGACGAGAGGAATAATTGAATATTGTTATAAAATTTTCATAATATATCATTTAATATCAAGTGGTCATACATTTTTTTAAGCTAATATGAGAATTGCGTAACTCATCCTTACAAAACCGGCATATAAAGTAAGCACTCATTTATAAATTATTGAAAGGTCTTATCTTTAGTCGATGTGGGATCTCCAACACACCCCTCACGCTGAGACTGCTCAACTTGTGTGTAGGACTATATTATTTAAGGGTGGTCCAGTAGATGCCCGATAACAGGTGGCACGATTGGGTCAACAATTGTGCTACGATAGGTTGTGATACCATATCAAGAAGTAGAATTTTAAGCTTAACTCAATCTTACATAACTGGCTTGTAAAATGAGGTTTGCACCCACTTATAAACTTTTGAAATACCTCATCTTTAGTCGTTCTGGAATCTCCAACACACCCCTCTCACGCCGAGACTCCTCAACTCGAGCATGAAACTTATACATAAGGATGGACCGATAACTGCCCGATAAGGGTGGCCTGATAGACCCAATAATCTTGCTAGGATAGGCTTTGATATCATCTCAGAAGTGGAATTTAAGCCTAACTCATCTTTACAAAACCGACTTGTAAAGTGAGATCTGCACCTATTTATAAACTATTGATTGAAAGACCTCATCTCTAATATATGTGAGATCTCCAACATCTTTTCTAAATATTAGTTTGTAAATCTCTCATTTTTTTCCCATTAATACAACATAATAATATGTAATATTATTCTAATCTATTCAGTATAATTACTTTTAACTAACCTATTGAATATTGTTTAGATTATAACTATTCCTGTGTATTGAGTATTGTTTGAACTAAAGTCACTCTAGACTAAAATAATGAATATTTTTTGAAACACAACCATTTTTAACTAAACAAAATTAATATGAAACTAATCACAAAAATCATATGAATTTGCTTATTATAGAGTAATAGTATCTTGCTACATATACAAATATATGTACACTCTTAATGTTATGTTAGACAAAGATTTTGGTAACATTTTATACTTAATTATGTCTCTTTTATTCTTCTTCAAAAAAATAATTTTATTCATGCCTCCATCTTCTTCTTCTCTCAAAAGGTCTGTACACTAATCTAAATGCAGTAAAGTCACTTAATATTCTCACCAAACGCAATAAAGTCACTTATTTTTCCATTAATATCAGTAAGTTGTTTCTTTGAACTTGATAAGAGTTATTTTTTATTTAAATTGTTAGGGTTATTTGTTATTGTAGACTATTATTATATCTTGCTCAATTAACTAAAATTTTATTATTCAATATCGTAAAGAATATCTCTTGATAAAGGTGAATTAAATTTTTTAATTGATATAGGTTCTGATTATAGTTTTTGTCAATGTCTATTATGATTATTATTTTTTATTATTAACAAGAATGTTTTCTCTTGCTAATTTAAAATATTTATTAAGATTTCTTCACTAAAATCAATAGAATTGTTTGACATTTACATATTTTTGTAGTTGGTGATAATAGAAATATTTTATCTAAAAAGAGAAAATAAAAATTCAATAAATTTAAAGTAACTTATCAAATAAATACTTAAAATTAGGAAATTCAATATCCACACGCAAAGTTAAATTTTCTCCTCACATCTGAATATCTATTCTCATTTCTAACTATCGTAAAAGAAAGTAAATATTGATTTTGTTTCCTAAATTATTAGATTTGATATTTTATATTTGTGCTATAATTTGAAATTATATATTTACATGATAAGAGTCAATGATATTTGTGTAATATAAAGTCACGAGCATTATGTAGGATGTATACAATCATGTCTATAATAATAATTTGAGATTTAATGGTAATTTAATATTGTTTTATAAGATGAATATGAGAGTTTTCTATATATTCAATCCTTGTGTTCTTTCATTCCCTAATTCTCACAAATTATCTATCTTTCCTTTCATACTCTTTCTTTCTTGTCTTTTTCTTTCTTTTTGCTGCCCAAAAGTTTATTTTTTTCTTCAAGAAAACTCTTATTAGACTTTAATCCCTTTAGATACTTTCTTGTCCATCAAGATTTGATCTTTGTGGTAAAATTCAATTCTTGAATTACTTGTATGTTTGATCTTTGTTTTTAACCTATGATTTCAAGTTCTGCTTTTGTGAAACAGTTTTACAGTTCAGTGGAAGAAGGAAAGGAAGCGGAAGGAAGTTGAGAATGGCAAAGAGAAAGAAAACCAGTGATGGAAGAAAGGAAGAAGATAGACTCAGTGACTTACTAGATGTTGTTCTTCTCCATATCATGGAGTTTTTGCTTACAAGAGAAGCTGTGCAGAGTTGTGTGTTATCTAAACGGTGGAAGAACCTTTGGAAAAGTGTCAACACTTTATCTTTCAGATCCTCCACATGAATTCACAAATACAATATATTTGTCTCTCATGTTCCCTCTAATCGATTAGATCATTCTGTGGCTCTGCACAACCTCATTTGACCGTCTTCAATTCCACTGCACGAAAACTTTGCTATCTTCCTTTCATAAAAGAAGAAAAATTGATAGCCCTTTCACTGCAGAGTCTTCCATCATCATCATAGATTGGTGGCGAATGTTTTAGTTGATACTTTATTCTCGTATCCTCTATACAATAACGAAGGTGAGATACTTTATTTTGTTTTCATTATTAATTTTGTCACTGTTCAATTTTTCACATTTTAAAATATTTTTACTAAAAGTTTCTAATTTCACTCTAATCATATAGAATTTATATTGGGATAGATTAGAAATTGAACCTCCCCACTTTCCTATATTAGAATTAATCAAAGTATATACGGATTCTTCCTGATATCTGGAGATTAAGTAAACGCAATACTTAATACTGAATTATGAATTAGAAAGTGTTGATGTGATAGAGTGTTAACAGTCATGGCCATATCCGACAAATACTCTCTTCGTAGCTTTTATATTGTAATTGTCTTATCCATGGTATTTTGTTACTTTGCTTTTCATATATCATAAACTTGAAGAAACTATCACTATGGGAAATGCATTTCAAATCTGCGGTATTTTGTGTGGTCATGACAATCTGTATTTCAATTTTTAATGGAAATCTCACTTCTTTCTTCAAGCGTTCTTGTATAATGGTGAGAAAATTTTAAATACAAGAAATAAGTTTTTGAGAGTTGTATAATGGTGAGAAAATTTTAAATACAAGAAATAAGTTTGTGAGAGAAGCATAAAGAGAAAGTGAAGGTAATATTACAAGATAAACTGCATCAATGATTCCAAAACATATATGAATAACTAAAGATTATAAACTTTTAAGAAACTATTAGTGTGGAGAATACATGCATTTCAAACATACTATTTGCAGTAAGTTGTCATTACCTTCTTTCATGGGAATGTTCTTATATAATGGTGTGAAAATTTTAAATACAAGAAATAAGTTCTCGACACGCATAAAGAATAAGAATAAGTGAACATAATATTGAAAGATACACTGCGTCCAATGATTCCCAAAATATATATGAATAACTAAAGAAATAAAAACATAATTTTTTAGTATGTTTAGAAAATAGAAATGATTTTTTCCGATCGTGAATTTGAAATCTAAATTTCTCTAGAATAAATCCGTAGAGTGGTTGCAAATTTCTAATAATTTTCCGATTTTAAAATTAATTGAGAAATTATTTTACAGTCTATTACATTCTTTTACAATCTGGATTTTTAAGTTATTCCTAATATTTCTTATTTATAAGGAAATTTTGATTTCTTTTACTAATGAAATTTAATTAATATAAATACAGCTCATCATATTGTTTATAACCTTCTAATAAGGTAATTACATTTGTAATCCTTTTAATTTAGGATAATTCTGGTTTTGAAAAAGTTCTTTTAGTTTTATCAAGTTAAAATCACTATTATAATTCATAAGTACTGATTTTGACAAACTAATAAAATTATTTTCTTAAAACTAAAGACTAAAAAAGTTTTTTTTTAATTAGAAGAGATGAGGAGTTCATTCCAAATATTACAGACTAAAATCATAATCTTTTATTTATCCAAATTTTCTAAACAAATTTAATTTTAATATATATGTATATATATATATATATATATATATATATATATATATATATATATATATATATATATTTAAACATACAAGCAAATTACAATAGATATAAAATATGATTTTATATTTATAAATATTTTAAAAATACTAAGAAAATAATTGATGCTGAAAATTATAATTTATTTTATAGATAATAAATAATAATTTCCTTTATAAATAACTAATCAACAAGATGTACTACCTGCCTCGTCATAATCCTATGCATCTTCATAATAAAAATAATTTAAAAATAAAAGTTTAAAATTGAGTATATACAATTCAAAATTACAAACTTAGAAGTCGTCCCAAGCTAGTGACTGCCCTCGTGACGAAATTCATTATGATATAATTAAATAAAAGTTAATAAAATGAAATAAATCTGGTTCATCACCGTTTTGAATAATAAAATAAAAGAAATTTTGTTATGAATTTAACCACTTATAATCCTGTCAATTTGGAATAAAATTTTAGTGAGTCAAGTTGATCTAATAACTCATCCAAAAGAAGTAAATAAACAAAAATAATGTTAAATTAAAATTTTAATTCCTTGATTTATCAGATGGTGTATTAAAATTTGTTATTGGTGGAAAGAAATTAACAATGTTAGCTGAATATTATACAAACTAATGTAGAGATATCTATAACTTAGAATTTAAGTTTTTTCAAATACAATATTTATTTAACGCTAAGCTTACATCCTAAATAAAATTAACAATTTCAATTAGATAAACAAAACAATTGTAATAATTAAACAATTATAATAATTAAATAGTTCATTTTGACTTAAATTACTTAATTTGACAAATAACGACTAGAATTAAAATTTAACTTTTTTAAATATGTTAAAAGAAGATATATAATACGTTATGATTAACATTTGAAATATATTATGATTAATATAAGTTTTAAAGTTTTGAGTTCAAAATGGTATCATTATTTTATGTGAGTTTGACTCACTTTTCATTTTTGTAAGATCTTTTCCATTTTATTCTTCAAATTATCTAAGTTGATGATGGATGGATTACATTTTAATAAATCATCTAAAAATAATGCAAAGATTTCTAAAGATAAGAGAGAAATAAATGAGTAATGTTCTAAAATTTTCATAATACATTATTGGACATACATTCTTTTTAAGTTAATAAATGATATGTCGAAACAACTTAGTCTATAAATCTTTATTTTTTCATTAATAGAGGAAGTTGGTCCAAAAGTTTTCAATTTAAATGTAGCATGCTTAATAAATCATATCATTACCTACAAAGTAAATAAAGAAATTATGTCAACACCTACAATTTATGTTTGTGAATATGAAAATCATCAGAAACCAAGTACCATGTCAGAGATTTAGTGTGAGCCAATTTAATATTTTTCTTATTCTTATTCTTCTATACCAAACACAATAAATATTGTCAAGAACGATTGGTTATCAGGAAAAAAAAAGATTGATGTGACATCTATTGTAAAGTTGTACATCAATGAAGTATTTAATCTTCTCACCAAACACAATAAATCTTCTCACTTATTTTTTCATTAATGTTAAGTAGGCTGATTCTTTGAACTTGTAAGAATTATTTTTTTATTTATATTGTTAGGATTATTTATTGTTGTAGACTATTATTATTTCTTGCTTAATTAACTAAAATTTAATTATCCATTGTCATAAAGATTATCTTTTGATAAAGGTGAATTATTTTTTTTAATTGATATGTGTTATAATTATTGTTTTTGTCAATATCTTTTATTATTATTATTATTTTTTATTATTGTCTCTTGCTAATTATAGTCGTTTATCCTACATAACAACAAATATCAAATAGTTTTTACATATCATGTTGGTAAAAAAATGAGTCTAACATATTTAATAAAATTATTACTTCAATCTGATTCAGGTTAACAACTATACCATACATTTTACGTCATATGTTCACTATCTCCGGTTAGTGTCAATTTAATGACACAACACAACATTTGCTTTATAAATCTAAAAGAAAAGAACTACAAGATATAACTAAAGTAACTTTTTCATAATTTTAAAATATACACTAGAAAAATATATATTATTCTATAAATAATTTTATGTAAAAAATATTTTTTTTTCTATTCAGCCATTGTAATATAATTTCGAATCATCATTATTATTATTATTTTATTAAAATTAAAAGGAATATTAATATAATCATATTTTTCATATTTTAATGTACTTTAAAAAATATACATTATATCAATTTTAATGTACATAAAAAACATTTCAAATAATTTTGTATATATAACATTTTTCTTATACCATTTTATTAAAAGAATTTTAATCCAACAACAAGTTATCAAAAAATTAAAAAATATTAAACAAATATATGACACGAATATGAAAGTTATTACAAAACCTTAAGTATATGTATTTTTCAATTATCAATATATGACAATATATAGAAGGATGTGTTAAGAATTTCGCATCGATTATGAATGAAATTACATTGTAACATATAAATGGAGTGCAATTTGATTTTGTGAAATTCAGTTATACATCAATTTATTTACTAAAGCGATATTAGAATCATTTTAAGTTTATCAAATTTATTGAAATTATGATTCATTTTAATTAAATTTATTAGGAGTATTGTTTGGTATGTTCATTCCTTAATTTAAGAAAATGTGTCGAGAATCTAATTTGTAAGAGGTCAAAGTACATTTTGAAAATAATGATTTCTGTGCAAACCCTTTACTTACAATTCTGTGAAAGCGTTCCTTGAATGGTAATAAAAATTTCATGTTTGTTTATTTATTTGCCATTAAACTTTATATCCATATTTCAAGATTACAAAGAAAAAAACGTTTCTGGAAAAACAATTTACGCCCAATAAATGATAATCAAAACTGAAGAGAAGTTTCATAATTGAAATTAGATTTATATTTAATAATGTATTATATAATTCACTCTACAGTATTTATCAGTAAAGTATTCGTTTCTCAATAAAATGTAAAACTTGTATCTCGTATCATATAATTATTAAGCACAATTTACTTTTATTATAAGATAGTTAGATTGACTAATTCAATACTGAAAAACATTCGATGAATTCATGCGTTAAGAGATTTAGTTCATGAAGATTTTGAAAAAAAAAAAAGGTGAATTTTAACAAATTTTGGTGGAATAAAATTAATTAAAGAATTTGAGTGTAGCAATTAAATAAATGAAATTTGAGTTATGATTTATTTTAAATAAATTCGAACAGTGCAATGGTGGAGCAACCGAAGAATTGTCCTACTATGTTAATAGTCAAATTGTAACTCTTTTTAACAAGAGAGATGATACGTTGATACTGAATAGTGATTTACTTTATCGAATGGGTTAGACCCATTAGTAAAACTCTCTTTTTTCACCTAAAATTATTTATTTTCCCCGTCTATAATTCATTAAACTTCATTTACAAAATCATTCACAAGGGGCAGTTATTTTTAGCCAAATTTACTCATGTCAGCACAATTCCATGAACTTTTAACCACTTCCATCGAATATTCTGACTCATTTTACAGATTCAAATGCTGATCAGGTTGAAGGCCTTAACCAAAAAAAGAATTATTTCATCCTAGGATAAGTGGGGTCACGTTCTCAAAAAATTAATCAGATTTGTTTTATTCAAAACAGAAATAAGCTTAATTTTATTCAGAATCAAGTATATGACAATGACATCCAAATCTCCACATGATACTTGGATGCAAAATAAGTTTAATTCGAGTTTGAAATACAAAGAAGCAAATCTGATTTGTAGCCCAAAAGAGAGCAAGATTGATCACTAATCACCAACAGATCACAAATCACTGTATGAATATGTATGGCAAATTGGCAATGGTCACTAGTGGACAACCTTGTGGCGATGATATGTTATTAATGGAAATTAGAAAAATGAGAGATTAAGTTTATAATTGGAAGAGCAAGGCTTTGATATTGTGGGGCATCAAATCTCAATCTGTTAAGAACATACTATATCCAACTTAGCTTCAGCAGTTAGTTTAACTCACGTTGTAAGAAATTAATTAATCCATTGAATCAACCACTCCTTTTGTTTATAAAATGAATAGAGTAGATGGAGAGTGATTAACATAAGACAAGTATTTAAAGAAAGAAGAAACTCTGAAAGAGAACAAGAAGGGCTGGAAGATAATCCCACTACAATACCTGGTATTATTATCTTCTTTGGTCTATCTCATTTTCTGTTCATTTGTTGTAACTATGTCTATTGTAGTTAATTATTGACTGCATCAAGTTAATGATCATTTTATTGTTACAATGTGACTGCACCACAGTCAAATAAAACAAGTAAAAAGAATGTTGAGAGAATCATGAATAAAAGTGAAAAACTTCAAATAACGGAAAACCAACCCTCTGCTCCAACATTTCCCTGGCTCCCAACAAGTTTTCTGCCCCTCATTTCACTTCTATTTCATTTTAGTTTTTAAGTCATTTTTTTCTTTTTTATTTGGTTTGTGGTGCTCTTTTCCTTTTGTTTTCTGTTTTCTGCTAAAAACAAGGTTCAAATAGCACGAATTTAATTAGATATATATGATAGGTTGATCCTTCAATCAAATCCATTTGACACTAATGATAAACTAATGAGATTCAATCCTTGAAACTAGTTTGTAACAAAACGAAACTAGTTACAAAATAAGCATGTCAAGAATTAAAGCTGCACATTGAAGGAAGCAATATGGAAAGAGGTAGTAGCAGCAACAGTGGTGACAGTAAAAAGGGCTGCAGTAGAGGACATTGGAGACCCTCCGAAGATGAGAGACTTAAGAAACTTGTGAAGCAATATGGTCCCCAAAACTGGAACTTTATTTCAGAACATCTAGAAGGAAGATCAGGTAAATTTTTATTTATGCATTTGCATAACTTTTAATCCATCTGTGGGAAATTTTTGGTTCATTTGGGGTTGAAATGGTTCATTACTTTCTTATGCATAGGGAAAAGTTGTAGATTGAGATGGTACAATCAGCTAGACCCAAACATCATCAAAAGGCCATTCACCGAAGAGGATGAAGAAAGACTCTTAGCACTGCATAAAGTGAAGGGAAACAAATGGGCTGCAATAGCCAGATTCTTCCCTGGAAAAACTGACAATGCTGTCAAGAATCAGTTCCATGTGTTAATGGCCAGAAGGAAGAGGGAGCGTTTGGCACTGTTTGGTGACACATTTGGACATAATCCTCTAATTAATATTGACATGCAAAACTACAAAAACAAGGGAATGTTTGGCACGTATGCCTCACAGAAACCAACTCCTTGGACTTCATTCAGTGCATCTTCAACCATCACATCATGTTTTGATATTTCTATTAGCAAGGCTCAAAGAGACTCAAACGTGTCTTCAAGTGCTAGAGAGAAACCATTGTTCGATTTGGACCATTTTTCTTGTCCTAGTACTCCAACTGTTGGTTCTTCTATTCTTAGCAGTTACTACAGTTTCACTGCCCCAGGATTTCCTAGTGTTGGCAAGGTTGTTTCCCTTCCACACAAATTTTCAAACTATAGTTATGACCACAGACCTATGGACTCTAACAAAAGTTGCAAAAGAATTAAACATGCACGTGATAGCTCCTCCACATTATGCAAGTTGAGTACCACTAAGCAAGACCATCTTGAGCCTCTTAATCTCAAGCAAAAGGGTGTTTCCTTCATAGACTTTCTCGGAGTGGAAAGTTCTCCTAATCATCGTGACAATTGACACGCGCTTTAACATATAACTATTATATATTTAGTTAGTGCCCTTTTTAGGAGAAAATTGCAAGATACGTGTTAGATGGTCTATTAAGAATTTGCAGTTCATTTTGCAGTTGTTTTCAATGTTTTCAGGATCACAATATTTCTAATTACGTCTTTGCTTTTGCCTTTTCTTTGTTCTAATAACCATTTCACCAATGCCCTTTGAAGAAGAAGCTTTTCTTATTGCACTTGTGTCCTGAGATTTCTTCTGTTTCCTGTATTTTACGTCCATTTTAATCTAATCATGTGCGTAGATACATGCATATACGGTACAGTATAATGTAATCTACTATCATCAGTAAAACTCATAAATTTTCTATTATTATACCATCGATTTACGAACGACGAGTTTAGATCCCAAACTATCTGATATTGTTGGAATTTGCAGTAAAATAATTGATTCCTAAAATCAACAAGGACTACTTTGAATTATTCAAGGAACATAAAATAAATAAATACCAGCATTCTAAACATTAACATTAACACTTCTCCTTGTTTAGATGCTGTAAACTCTAAATTTTTTCCTAAAGCTTTCAAACATCATTTATGATACTTCAAGTATATATGCTGTTTAAAACCGTTTTCTTTCAAGTGTTAGGGGCTTGGATGCTGAAACGGTGGAAAAGACTTTGTCATATTCCAGACTCTTTAACACTATTTTACGTAACAAAACCTACAACAACTTTTATAGAATTGGGATCCATAAACTCCTGAGCCAAGTGATGAACTGCCAAAAGCCATGTAGCACTGAACATACATTTGATAATCAGAACATGTCTGACTCAGTATAGAGTGAACTATTTCCTCAGAACCCATGTCAAGCTAAGAGATTATATCCTAATTTGTGTAATGGACAAACACAAGCCTTGTACTTATTGGAAGATAAAAAGTTGTTATGCTTTCGTTAGACTTACTAGACTTGCTTTGCGTGTGGGATGTAAAGTTTTCATAAAAGAGAAATTTTATGCATTTATTCTATTTCATTTCTCAATATTGTGTTTAACGGAAAAATAAACAAACTTATATAACGAAAAAAAGGAATCAAATAAGTTATTATTATTATTATTATTATTTCAATTATTAGCATTATTATTATTATTATTATGATTGTTACAACTGATGGATTAATTTATAGGTAAACTAGGGCGACGGTCAATTTATTGAAATTTATTCACTGATAATTTTGCGGTTAGATTTTTTAACAATAAATTAATCTTTCAAATTTTTCGATAAAAATTTTAATAAAATTAATAAAGTTCGTCGATAATAATTTTTAACGATGGATTTGTATTGTTGTAATTTTTTTTGTAATTGTTGTTTTCCTTATAGTGCTGAGACATTTTTTTTTTCAGGTTATGAGAGAATTAACTTAGGAACATGCAATACTCTATTGTAGGACGCCTTATATTTTGATAAGCTGCCCAATCAGAATCTATAAAATTTCATAAAAGAGAAATTTTATTCATTTTATTCTATTACATTTCTCAATACAGTGTTTAACGGAAAAATAAACAAACTTATATAACAAAAAAAAAATAATCAAATAAGTTTTTATATTGTATTATGATTATTATTATTATTATTATTTCAATTATTAGTATTATTATTATTATTATGATAATTATTTATGACTACTATGATTATTATTATTAATATTATGATTGTTATAAATGATGGATTAATTTGTTGGTAAACTAAGGATAAATATATGTCAATTTATTAGATTTATTGACTGATAATTTGTCAGGTTAAATTTTTTGACGATAAATTAATTTTCCAAATTTTTTATAGTTAAAATATTTCGGTAATGACATTTTTATTGACGGATTTGTATTTGTCATAATTTTCTCTTGTAATTGTTGTTTTTCTTATAGTAGTAAGACATTTGTTTTTTTTTTTCAGGTTATGAGAGATGAACTAAGGAACTTGTACTGCTCTGTTATAGAATGCCTTGTATTTTCATAAGTTGTTCAATCAGAATCTGCAAAGACATTTGATCTGTGATGTAAAATCTTTTGAGGAGAAAATTCCTTGTGCAAGAGCTCATTTTATGTATCTCTCTGATCATTCCTTGAGTAGTTTTGTAGTGATGAACTGTAAGTGACTTTGTAAATTGGCCGAGAAACTAAACAGCATAGGTAATATATAGTCTGGTGTTAGTCAAATATAAAAGTTTTCTAATAACCTTTTGATATAAACAACATCGTATGGCTCAGCTTCTGACATTTCCAATAAATATTTGGTGTCTTAATGCATATTTCCTCTAACAGATGTGGATCCCTTTATGTGATCTAGCTACTTTTGATCTAAGGAAATATTTTAATCTCTTGTATCTCACAAGAAGAGTTTCTTGCAAGTATTATATAAGCAACATAAATCAGTAATGCAATGAATCTTGATTCGTTAACTCCAGTGAAAAGAGAATGATATGTATTAGACTGCGTGAATCATATGCTTTGTAGGGAGGAAGAAAGCTTCGCAAATCACAAATCACTGTCTGCTAGATTGTTTTAGTTCGTATATATATTTTTCCAACTTGTAAACTTGTTTTCGTTTATGAGTATTCATACAACATTTTTGTTCATATCACTATGCAGAAAAGCATTGTAAAAGTCTAATTGCTTTAGAAACCAATCCTTCTCACTAACAACAGCTAAAAGAGTTTGTATGGTGGTGAGCTTAGCAATGGATGAGAAGGTTTCAAAATAATCTATTTCTTCGAGTTGATTACAGTCTTTGGTTATTAAGAGGGCTTTGTAGCGTTCTAAATTCCCATTAGCCTTTCATTGAATCTTATACACCCATTTCGGGTTTCTTGTTATAGGATAGATAAAAAACAATAGATTTGCATCAAAGTTAAGCCTCTGGGATTGAGAACTAGAACCTGCTTCAAACTTGTGTTAGAAAGATGGTGCAAGGTTACCATTAAGTGGTATCATTGGAGCAAGAAGAAGTTGGTCTTGGAAGATATCCTGCATGAAAAACAGTTGGATTGGGTTTGGAGCAACACATTCTGGTTGAATCTGGCATTGCTTGAAATTTAATTGGTCTTAATTTTGTTTCTTGCATTCGAACATTTCTTTTCGTTGATTACAAGCTTCAAGCTTCAAGCTTCGTGTACTCTAGCAATGAAATTCTTCAATTCGTCAGAACCAAGATAGTTGAAGAATGGATACCAAGTTGGATATTTGATCTCAACAATCTCTTTTTAAACTTTGGAAGTCTAACTGTCAACCATGTTCTTCCTAATCTCAAAAAAGCTATTGGGATCAAAGTTCTTAGGAATTTTCTCATACATCATCCTCTCATACCTTTAGATGATGGAGTACATCTCAATGGGGTCTTGGGGCCAAGTCAATGGTGGAGAATCACATTTGCCATCATAGATAATTAATCAAGCTTTCACTCCACACCCTCTACAAAATTCAGATATTGTCTTCATTAGTTCCTTTTTTCTCTTTATCAGAGCCAAATCACGTTCTTTCCCATTAGTGATGGGTTTTAAGATCAATTTTGGACGACCCATATTCTGAAGCAAGCACCTATAGAAACTGATCAAAAAATCAAAACTTGGAATCATAGGTCAAGAATTGGATTTTACCACAAATTATGAATGAAAGTTAGAAGAAGTGATTACCGAACAATAAAATCTTGATGGACAAGAAAGTATCTAAAGTGATTGAAATCTAATCTCAGCAAAATTTGAGAAGAAAGAAAGAGTATGAAAGGAAAAATAGATAACTTGTGAGAATTCAGGAATGAACAAACAAATACAAGGGTTGAATATATAGAAAACTCTCATATTCATCTTATTAAAAAGTATTAAATCACCAATAAATCTCAAATAATTATTATAAATATGATTGTATATATCTTACATAATGCTAATGACGTTATTACTACACACAAATATGATTGCACATTGACTGTTATCATATAAATATATAATTTCAAATTATAGCATAAATATCAAATATCAAATCTAATAATTTAGGCAACAAAACCATTGCTTACTTTTTTTTTACTATAGTAAGAAATGAGAATAGATATTCAGATTTAACCTTGTATTTGGATATTGAATTTACTAATTTTATAAATACCCAAATATATCAAATTTGAATTGATATAATTTTAAACTGTTTCAATTTTAAATATTTAATTTGATAAGTTACTTTAAATTTATTGAATTTTAATTTTCTCGTTTAGATATTTCAATTATCATCAACTACAAAAATTATGTAAATGTCAAACAATTCTATTGATCTTAGTTAAAAATTATTAACATTTTAAATTAGCAAGAGATAATATTCGTGTCAATAATAAAAAATAACAATCATAATAAACATGGACAAAAACAATAAACATAACACATATCAATTAAAAAAATTAATTCACCTGTATCAAAAGGTAGTCTTTATGATATTGAGTAATAAAATTTTAGTAAATTGAGCAAGAAATAATAATAGTTTACAACAACAAATAATCCTAACAATTTAAATAAAATATAACTCTTATCAAGTTCAATGAAACAACTTACTTGACATTAATCGAAAAATAATTATCTTAATCACATCGATAATTCTCCAATCAAAATTGAGTTCGAGAGAGAATACGACGAAGAGATATATGAGTTTGAAATTAGGAAGAATTTCAAATTTTTACTTTTTAGATAGAATTGAAATTCTTTTTTTTTAAATAATCTAATTACTCAAATAAAATACTAAAATTTGAATTTCTTTGAAAATTCTTTATCAAAACAACATATCTTGTTGTAAAGCATTTCAAATTGTCCATACAAATGAATCACCCTCTATTAAAATTCTTTATCTAAACATATTATAAATCTTCTTAATTTAAACTATTCACTATTTAATTTTTTTTAGATTTCAATTTCAAAATAAATGAGTTTCTTTGACAAAAGTAGCTCATAAGTTAATTAGTAACATATAGCTTCTAACTGATAAACTAACTTATTAGGTGATAAGTTTCCATATAATTGAATTAGAAATGTTTAATAAATTAAGTGATAAACTAGTTGATAAATGTAAAATGACATAAAAGAGTATAAGTATATAAATTTTATTATATAAATAAAATGTGTGTTTCTAAAAGAAAACATTCTTATATAACTATAAGTTTTCACACACATACAAATACAGATGTATATTTAAAAGGGTCTGAGATACTTTAACACCTAACAAATTTTTACAATCACTTCATAATTATTATTTTATCCTTTATTCTTTCTCTTTCTTTATAAATACAAAATTTTATTTTTATAATGACTATAAAAGAGTTGTAATACTTTAATACCTAACAAATTTTTACAACCACTTCATAATTATTATTTTACCCTTTATTCTTTCTATTTTTTTATAAATATAAAATTTTATTTTTATAATGACTATAAAAGGATTGTGATACTTTAACATCTAACAAATTTTTACAACCACTTCATAATTATTATTTTACCCTTTATTCTTTCTCTTTCTTTATAAATACAAAATTTTATTTTTATAATAACTACAATATCCTTAAAAGTAGGTTGTTACGTGGTTGTTATTATTGTCAAAGTATTATTTTTGATAAAATGGTAATTGTGAAGTTGTTATAAGAATTTGATGAGTTTCAAAGTATCACAGTCCTAAAACAAATTAAAATTATATCACATAATTTACATTGATTAACATAAGTGTCTTTTCTTTATGTATACTTATATATGAAATGTTTTATGGATAGACACCATTCCGGTAAAAGATTTTGTAATCCATTTGTCGAAATGTGTTAATGATCTATGCCAGTACTGCATTTCCATTTTCCCGATTCAATGATATATGATTCTATTCATTTCTTCCAGAGTTCAAATGAGATTTGATAGACTGTTCTTTTCTCTTGTCAGCAACCTACTTTTGACCATCCTCTACTTAGTGGACAAAGACCATTGCTAATTTCATCTAACTCAAGTCAGGGAAACAGAAGGACTTAAACTGTTGATATCAGGTATGAGTGTTATATTGTTCACAGATAGTAAATGTTAATGAAACTGATATAACTGTTTAGATACAAGGTACAAAAGAATCCATGACATTCAATCTTTATTGTTAAAGAAACCATAAGGAAGGTATTTTTTTTCCCAAAATGATGACAGAGATAGTTGACACAATGTTCATTATATCAAGTTGTTTAATTATGAATGATGGATTGGATGAATGGTGACTTTTTATTTTTATTATTTGATAGGATTTGCAGGATATTCTTGACAAAGGTAGTAAGTTGTCTTTTCCTAATGAAATCCTAATCAATCAAGCATCTTTCAATATGTAGAACAAGGTATGGATGCGTAAATCAAATCACTAAAAACCCTCTCTTGTTACTTGTTACCTTCTCTTGTCTCTTTTGTTACAATTGTGGCAAATGCAGCATGGTATTATTGTTTAATATATAAATGATGGATTGGATAAATGGTGACCCTTTTGTTTTTATTCTTTTACAGGATTTGCAGGGTATTAATACGAGTAGTAAGTTGTCTTTTCCGGATAGAATCCTCACCAATGAAGCATCTTTCAACATGGAACATGGTATGAATGCATAAGTCAAATCACTGACAAAACTTTAATCAAGTCTTTAAAATTATAAATCCATGCATATTTTTTTTTTCAATTTTAACTAACTCCGGTTAGTTTTTGTCACATTCTTCCATCTTCACCATGAACTATAACTTAACATTGTGACAAATTGATTATTCCGTTTGCATGTGTAACCTTCATAGACTGACAACCTTCTCCTTGCATGCAAAGACTGGGATGTTTTTCAAGTACCACGAGCCTCTTAGATATCAATACCTACATAATTCCAATTCGTGATGGTTTCTTAGACAGTTATGAATTAATATTCATTCTTTAGATGGTTATGAAGTAGGTAATAACAAGTTACAATAAATTTAGAATTTTCTCTACTTTTTGGTTTGAAAATTAATGGTCAACCATATGTAATAGATAAAGTTTTTATATTATCAGAAAAGTGAAGAACATAAGCCAAAGTTGTTTAGTTTTCCCATTTTGGATATTAGAAAGCTAATTTATCTGAACAAAAAGGTAAGGAAGGGATTATAATAATTTCTTTTACTTCCTTGGTATCTGATTTTCTTCTATTTTTTTTCTCCAGCTGGTAAATCACGGAGTTTCCTATACGTCTTTTAAGAAATCAACTTCAGATATCTTTTTAGCTTCCTTTGCAAGGGAAGAAACTATCGACACAGATACTAGAAAGCTCTGAAGGCTGTGACCAAGCATTTGTAACCTCATAAGATCAAAAGGTAGATTGGTATGGCATGATCTTTCTCAAAATCCTATTAAGTTTAGGTACATGAATAAAAATTTGAACTAAAGAGCTTAATGATTCCAATGGCTGTTAGATATTTAAAAAAATCATATAGAACATTTAGTTAGTTTATATGATGTCTTTTTTTTATCAGCAATTTATATGATGATATTTTCAGGAACACTTTTACTTAGAACAAAGTTCGCTCTTGGCAAGGAAAATTAACTATATAGTATCTATAATGTGCAAGTGAAGATCTACATTAATTACTTGTTTCCTTCCTCTTAGTTTTTCTCTTGATTGTTTTATTCAAGAAATTTTAATGTAAAATTTCTATTGTCATGCTTGTAAGGGTTACATGTGATCATCAGGAAAACACTAAAGAGATATTCTGAAGATATAAGGGAAGTTACAATTGCAATCATGAAGTTCATTACTATGTGTTTGGTGCTTCAAGATCCACAAATATCATATAGCTTCCCGAAAGGATTACATGATATAATTTGAATACATGTTAGGAATTTTTGTGGCTTTTGGTCTTATAAACTGTGGGTTTTGGTTTTTCTTTCTTGTCTAATGGTATTTGTTTTTTGAAAACATATGTGAAAGTTCAACCAGCAATAAAAAGAAATCTAATCCAGAAAGTTGACAAACTGATCACTGAAATGGAGATGGAAAGGGATGAATTGACTTTGTATGGAAAAGGAATTATCTGACTTGTATAGGAAAGATATTATCTTACTTGTATTTTAATTTTGATTGTTTCTGATTATGAGAAGTTTAATTATAAATACTATTTCATAATGTTTATTACGAATCGTATGGATTGGATGTTTATTATGAACTGTATGGATTGGATAATTTCATTGTCTAATTACATACGAATTTATCTGTACAAAATTTCATACGAATTTAATCCGTATGTAATTTTGTACGGATATGATCTGTACATAATTACATACGGATTATGAAATCCATATGTAAGTGTTACCTACGATGTTTTTACATACAAAATTTTTGTCATATGTAATCTGTAGGTAAATTCAAATTACATACGGATTTTTCATATTACATACAGATTTTGGCTCTACGTAATCACAATTTTTCTTGTAGTCCACCTACGTATGTAAGTAATATCATTACATGTTCTCTACCATGATCTTCACCAAAAATTTTGGCTTGGGTCAATAGGAAGCAAGTCACACATGTTTTCCGTCAAAAGTCTCATTCCACATTTATTTGTTGAACCCTTTACTTAAGTGTTTAACTGCTCAGAACTTTATGAACACTTAAGACAATGAACATAAAACAAACCACCAATGAACCACATGTGTCCCACCCCGACCTACATACGTAAGTAATATCATTACGTGTTCTCCACCATGGTCTTCACCAAAATTGTGGCTTGGGTCAGCAGGAACCAAGTCACACTGGTTCTGCATCAAAAGCCTCACTCCAAATTTATGTGTTGAACCCTATGTATTTAACTGATTAATTGTGCATAACTTTATGAACACTTAAGAATGTGAACACAGAACAAACCACCAATGAACCACATGTGTCCCTCCTTGACCTACGTACGTAAGTAATATCATTACATGTTCTCCACCATGATCTTCATCAAATTTGTGCCTTAGGTCAATAGGAACCAAGTTACACATGTTCTGCGTCAAAAGCCTCACTTCACATTTATGTGTTGAACCCTCTGTATTTAATTGATTAACTGTTCAAAACTTTATGAACACCTAAGACATTGAACATAGAACAAGCTACCAACGAACCACATGTGTCCCTCCCTAACCCACATACGTAAGTAATATCATTACTTGTTCTCCACCATGATTTTCACCAAAATTGTGGCATGGGTCAGCAGGAATCAAGTCACACATGTTCCGCATCAAAAGCCTCACTCCACATTTATGTGTTGAACCCTATGTATTTAACTAATTAATTGCTCAGAATTTTATGAACGCTTAAGATAGTGAACATATAACAAACCACCAATGAACCACGTGTATCCCTCCCTGACCTATGTACGTAAGTAATATCATTACATGTTCTCCACCATGATCTTCACCAAAATTGTGGCTTGGAAGAAGGAGCCAAGTCACACTTGTTCTGCATCAAAAACCCAACTCCACATTTATGTGTTGAATCCTATGTATTTAATTAATTAATTATTCATAACTTTATGAACACTTAAGATTGTGAACATAAAACAAACCACCAAAAAATGAACCACATGTGTCCCTTCCTAACTTACATAATATCATTATATGTTCTCCACCATGATCTTCACCAAAATTGTAGCTTGAGTTAGTAGGAACCAAGGCACACATATTCTACACTAAAAACCTCACTCTGCATTTATTTGTTAAACCTTGCGTAGTTAATTTCTTAACTGCTAACTATTTTTTATAAAGTCATGCTCATCATAATTTTTTATGAACTATTTTTTATAAAATCATGCTCATAATAATTTTTTATAAAGCATGCTCATCATAATATATTTTAAGAATTTGTTTGAGTCGGATTCTTTTTTAAATAATTGAGCCTATCTTTCTATTAATTAATTTTCTTTTCTGTTTCTTACGTCGTAGATGAACAAGGAGTACCTAATCCTTTATAATAATATTATTAATCTTATTGTACAAATAAAGTTACAATAGCGTTGTTGTTATAAAATTAAAGAACTATAACAAATTATAACTTACCTACTAGATGAGTTTGTGATGATATTTTAAGATTTAAGAGTTAACTATTTAATAGTAGATCTTTATCATTAAATTAGAAAATAAACACGCAATTTTATGGAAATGTTAAACTTTATTAAAATTAATAAATAGCATAATTTTAATAAATTTTAAAAAATGCATTATATATTTACAAGGTCATTGAAGATCATTGCACAATATATGACTTTTTGAAGATATATTATGTATCCCTTCAGATCATGAATTCTTAACTAACATTATCAAACACTGATACCTTTTACAACATTATAATTGTCCACATATAACACCCTGAGTCACTTCAAAGTTTATTTACGAATCTGGTTTAATTTCTTTTTTAACTTTATCAAAATAGGTAAATTTAACTTTTTTTTAGAAAAAAAAGGATAAGTCACACTTAAGGTAATAATTTTGAAGTAGAAAATTTGTAGATCTAGATGCAATTTTTGGTCAGATAATTATTTTTAACATAAGTCGTGTTAAATAAGATGATTTTAATATCAATAACTTTTAAATTTTTTTATTAAAGTAGTGTACAGTAGTACTAGTTTAGTTAAAAAAAAGTAATTAATATATATATATATATATATATATATATATATATATATATATATATATATATATATATATATATATATATAT
>Ga0209489_100538_pt1 | contig 72048 bp, 48 predicted proteins | sample SiratrowhiteBW_FD_187527 | JGI IMG/M metagenome (GOLD analysis project Ga0209489, IMG submission 187527) | Root nodule microbial communities of legume samples collected from California, USA - Siratro white BW (SPAdes) (version 2) | ecosystem: Host-associated > Plants > Roots > Nodule | place... | reverse complement strand
ATATATATATATATATATATATATATATATATATATATATATATATATATATATTCAAGAGTTAATAGCTACATTGTGTTACAATTTTTAATGTTTTTACAATAAAAAGTGTTTAAATTATATTTAAAATATTGTTAAAAATGGAATTAAACAATCTTACTTAAAAAAAAATATATATCTTCTGCTAAGAACCAAATAAGAGATATTATTTTCTTAAAGTCAAAATGTCCTCTTTTTCTTATCAACTCTTATTATATGAAATGTGTATAACACTTTTTTTACCTTTTATATTAACGTTTAGATCACGGCTTAATTATATCATTACTACTTAATCATAACCAAATATACTAGAATTTTCAAAATGTAGTGGTGTCCAGTTGTTTTATAAATTTTAAGAATGAAATTTAAGCGTAATTTAATCTTACAAACCGACTTATGAGATGAGATTTGTATTCATTTATAAATTATTAAAAGACCTCATTTCTACTTGATGTGGGATCTCCAACACACCTTCTCATGTCGAGACTGCTAAACTCGTGCGTGAGACTATATTGTGACGAATTCTTCCTCCACCTTCATACCTTCTTCTTGCGCCTCCATAGTCAATATGAAATTACTCATATAGCCTTACTTAAAAATTGGAAAAGTCAGCATTGCCCTCCACCCCCTTCACCTCCGTAACCTCATCCGTGGAACATTTTTCAACACACCAACATTCTAGGAGGTTATTTTTTTGGCAAAATCTTCAATTAAAGCTTCAACAGAGTTGTAGGTAAGTAAGTAATTTTTTATGTTTAGTAAGAATTTGTGAGATGTCTTGTAGATTTGAGTGGTTAATTTGATGATTTAGGTGGTATTTGACGATTATGGAGGTGCAGGAAGAGGGTATGGAGGTGGATGAAGAATTTGTCCTATATTGTTTAAAGGTGGTTCGATAGCGGCCCGATAGTGGATGACCCGATAGGTCCAACAACCGTTCTAGGATAGACTCTGATACCATATCAAGAAATGGACTTTAAGCCTAACTTAACCTTACAAAACCAGCTTAGTAAAGTGAGGTTTGCACCCATTTATAAACTATTGAAAGGTCTGATCTCTAGTCGATGTGGGATCTCCAACACAACTCCTCACGCCGAGACTGCTCAACTCGTGCGCGAGACTATATTATTTAAGGATGGTCCGATAGTGGCCCAATAGCGGGTGGCCTGATAGGCCCAACAATCGTGCTAGGATAGGCTATGATACCATCTCAAGAAGTGAAATTTAAGCCTAACTCAATCTTATAAAACCGGCTTATGAGATAAGGTTTGCACCCATTTATAAACTATTGAGAGGCCTCATCTTTGTTCATCTCTTTATTTTCATATTATGGTATCAGAGCTCTAATTTGAGAGTTCTGTTTGCTACATTTATCATGGCCGAAATTATTGATCCCTCACAAGATTTTAATTCACCTTACCATGTTAGTTCTCAGCAACATACAATTTTTGCTCTCTGGTACACAACAAGAGAGACAATTTTTTTATAATCAGTGAAAGACAAATATTAATACTAGTAGAACAGAAAATGATATACTTCCAAAGTCTACAGTCATTGTAGAAGGACAGGCAATATGATTAATACATGTTATAGAAAACATGGTTTTCCACCTCAATTCAAGTTTAAAAATCAGAAAGTAGACTGTAATAGTAACCAGCATAATCATAAAGGTTCAAGGTCAGAAGTACATTCTCAACAAATTGGTTTTACTCCTGAGCAATATCAAACATTGTTAACCCTTTTACAATATTCTAAATTCAGTGACAATGTCTCTAATCAAATTTCTGTCATTCTTCTAACACAACAACACATATTGCCTTTTGTAATAGTGATTGGGACACCTGTAGTGATTCAAGACAATTAGTGTCTGATTTTAGTGTATATCTTGAAAATTTCTCTAATAATAATGTAAATCGGTTAAGTATAAATATTGCACAACATTAGAACACTACTTTTCTATAATTATTATTATTATTATTATTATTATTATTATTATTATTATTATTATTATTATTATATATATATAATTAATAACAAATACAAGAAAAATAACTTATCTCCTTAATTTTATCGATCTACCGATAACACCTTCAAGTACCAATTATAATCATACTTGTTTATAAAAACATATATATAGATGAACTACTTTATAAAAATGTCTTACATAATACTTTTATCTCTTTTCTCTCTCTCTCTCTCTCTCTCTCTCTCTCTCTCTCTCTCTATATATATATATATATATATATATATATATATATATAAATTATCAACTTAACTAACAATACAGTTAAATTAACTTCAAATAATATACTGAAAATTTTGAATCTTTAATTATATCTTAATCAAACAAACACTGTAGTTTGTTACATATTATGTCTTTCCAAAAAATTCCTATTAAATATGTATATTTCACCATACACTTAATTTGTCATAAGAGTTATTGGTAAAAATCAACATCAATTTATTACATTAGGGCGTTGCATCTGCTATAACAAGCAATGATATAAAATCTCTTAAACTTTTCACAACTTAAAATCTTATATGAGATAAGATCTTTAATGAAACTTGAGATATCTTACTTTCTTAATAATTTCAAACTTAATTTATAACCTGTGGACCACTACCATTTTAAGGATCATCATTACACACTAAAAAAACACACATTCATACAAGGCAACACCCATAAAAGATACATAATATATATATATATATATATATATATATATATATATATATATATAATTTACAACACTATAGACTTGATCGTCAATTTATTATCTCTTCGTAATATGTTCTAACAATATAACAAAATATTAGTTATTTTCTAATACTTGAAGAGAGTTCAAGGAAACCAAAATCTTAATGAGATGGATTTCTAATAAAATAAAATATAATATATATAACTTATTTATAGACCTTTTATATATTATTTACTTAATTTTTTATTTTTAATAATCTTTAGGTCTTACATCTTTTTAATGCAGATTTAATACCTTTATTAGATGAGAGAGTCTAATTGATCATAAAAAGCATTAATCCTAACTTTTATATTATTTTGTTTTCAATTTTCGTTGGCCTTCCTTCTCACTTACTTTAGTACTGAGTCTAATGAAAAATTTACCGTGAAAACATTAAAAATTAATTTTGAATTTTTCAGAAAAAAATCATACGAACTATTTTTATAAAAGAACAATTGTCCTTTTTAAATTAGTACAAACACTCGTGATTATTCAATTTGAATTCTTTTAAGATCATATGATGAGAATTGTTAATCTTAGTTAGATTTAGGTGAATTTAAATTAAGCATTATTTATTATCCGACCACAAATAGGAAAGTGAGAGGAACAGAAATAAGAAAAGCAAAGTAAGTGAATAAAATTTACAAAATGCAAATATTTTTTCTTAATAACTATAACTTTCTAATAGAAAAAAAAAAGGTTAAGAAAATAAACAAGTTTTTTTTTTCTATCATCGCTAGTTCCTAATAATGTTGTAGTTTGTTTCAAATGATTTATATTTTATAAAAATAATTTAAGTCTTATTAAGTAAAAAAGAAAAGAGTGAAAGAATTAACCATTTTTATTATATTACTTTTGGAAAATATTTTTTGGACTACTCATCAGAGTTATAAATAGATTTTTGAAGTAATATTTGGTTATCTTCTAATTGCATTTCTTTCATTTTTAGGTATATAAGTTCAATCATAATAAAAATTAATTAATCACAAATATTTCATACTTTACGGGATCTTATAATTTATTATTCTTACATAAATTAAAATATTGAAGGAGAGTTATTTTGATTCTCAAGAGAGATCCAATTAAAATAATTTCAATATCCTTTATCTCATTTTATCTTTCTCCAATCATTTTTCTTCCGTATAAACTTTTTTGATGATAAATACTGAAAAACCTTCACTTGCAAATATAGAACCTCTGTTTCTTTCTTTTAATCAATGTCCAGGTTGATTAACATCAATTATTTATAAAATTAATAATCTCTTATATTTATTAATAAGCTTTTTGATTTTTATTAAATCACACTCAGATTCATAATCATATTTTAGATGACTCATATATCATGAAATTTATTTATTTTTTAACATTCTTCTTCTTAACAATTACATAAATTATAATACACATTATATAATCTTGAATAAATTGATTCTATAATTCATCATACATGAATAAAATCACCAGGATTACATGTCATTAAAATAGATTAGAATATTTTGAAAAAACACTCTACAGCTATCATAGTCTGAAAAAAAAAAATATAAACATATGTACTCAAACAATTGAATTTCACAAAGTTGATTAAAGTTTTTATAATATAACATCAAACAAAATCAAACTTAAACAGAAAACATGGAAAACGAAAGACAAACAAATATATTTATGATACTCAGAATAGCTGCAAATGCTCAAAATCTGGTAACTGAAAATCAAGCTGGAAAATCAATTCTAAACCTTTAAGTACAGAGAGCGTAGACCCCTCCCCTTAACCCCCTAACTATAAAGAATGTAAATTAATCCACACAACGCTTAGGAACCTATAGATGTGTATTTTGATTTTGGTTTCGTCTTCGAACGCTTAAGGAAGGAGTGATTTGGCAAAGACGAACTGAACTTTTATAATACATTAAAGGATTTACTGACTTTACCGACGAAATTTAAATTTTAAAACAACTATTATTTACGGATTTTATCGACGAAATTCAACCCGTAAAATCTCCCCACACAAATAAAAAGTTTGTTTATGTATGACCTTTGAATTATTGACATATTTACTGATGTATTATATCATAACCTAATTATCAGTTGATAAATATATGAATAATTACTGACAAACTATATCTATCGGTTATGTGTGTCGGTAAAATTATCACTAACTAATGTGTGGATAATTATCATTGTTAAGTTTAATTTTACTGATGAATCTAAATCTGTCACTTTTATTCCGTAGATAATATATATTCTTTTTAGTGCATATATCTAGTGAAATTTGTTTGACGATATCCATTTAAAATTTTAAAATTTAGCATTTTTATATAATTTAGTACAATTAGGTATTTATAAGTTTTAATATTTTTTAATAAAAGAATTAATTAATATATCTTTTTTAAATATAGTCATGCACTTATAAAAATTTTTAAAATAATCTCAATTAGACTCATGGGAAGAGAAAAATAAAAGAACAAAAGAAACTATTAAAAAAATTAGTCATGGAGAAATTAGAATTAGTGTTGTTTAAATATCAATCACTCTGTCACAATAATAATGACGTCTGAAAACAAATTGTAGTTGATGTTTGAGTGTGCCTAAGCCACACTATAGAAAAAAAAAAAAAAAAAAACTTCATTTTATTAGGAATTTTTGATTCCATAAACATCTTGGTAAATAAAAATGGCATAAAAGATACAGCTACATGAAATTTGTGCTTTCTAAAAACATTATATAATTATAATTTAAATTTTTTTATTAAAAATATTAATGCTTTTATTTACTTTTCAAAATTTGTATATGTTATTTTTATTTTAGACAAGTCATTTGATCTAAATGGGTTTATCTAATAAATATTAATGAATAAAATTTTATAAGTTTAATTTTTTGTTTCTCAATTTCAACTATTTTTTATTAATTTCTATTTTACAAATTTTTTCAATGATTAATTTTAATGTAGTATTCTATAATAAAAAATTAATTATTTCAATTTGTAATGCTAATCTTTTTAATTTGAATAGATAAAAATTAAAAAATATAATCCAACAAATATTAAAAATAGTACAATAATTTATTATCTTTATAAAATTAAAAATGGGTAATAATAGAAAAAAATAGAAACAATAAAAAAAAGTGTCTTAAAATATAAAAGACTACAATAAAAATAAGTTAGAAACTTAAGATTACCTAAAATAACTTGTAGCTTATGAACTATAAATTTCTAAAATAAACTACTTTGACAAACCTTATCTAACATTTCTGCTCTCTATAAAAATAGAAAACAAATAAATACAATAATTAATTTATTTTTAAATAGATAATAATAGAGAAAAATAAAAAATATTAAAATATAAGACATAATAATAAAAAAAGATAGTTATTAAAAACTATATAAAATAAATTAAATTAGTTTGAAATATTTTATCAAACATATTTTGAAATAAACTAAGTGATTATTTGCTTTACAACAGGTTGAGAAGTTTGTGAATCTTCCATAAAATCATTTAATGTTGACTAAGAAAGGTGCACCTAACCAACCAATCACACATGCTTATAACATGATCACCATTTTCCTTTATAAATAGAACAACTAAGCTTCACTACTCTCAAACCATTTTCCCTAATTATACATTTTGGCATCGACTACCTATATACCTATTTACCTCAATCAATCACCATGGCTGAGGAGCACCACCATCACCACCTCCTCCACCACCACAAAGAGGAAGCACCTGGTGAGGTTGATTATAAGAAGGAGGAGAAGCATCACAAGCATCTTGAGCACCTTGGAGAACTTGGTACTGCTGCAGCTGGTGCTTATGCCTTGGTAATCACATATCTATCTTCCTTCAATCAATCATATTTTCCTCATCACCCTTTATCTTAATTTCAAATATTTTTATGTAAATCTTTGTGAGATCATCTCCCACCCCCTTTAAAAAAACTTAATCATCATCAATGGTACTATGTTTCATATAATTTTTTTTTATGATGCCACATAAATAAATTGATTGACTACCTTTTAATCTTAAAAGAATATGTGTTAACTATTTGATGTAGCATGAGAAGCATGAGGCGAAGAAAGACCCAGAACATGGTCACAGGCACAAGGTAGAAGAGGAGATTGCAGCAGCAGCTGCTGTTGGTGCTGGTGGTTTTGTGTTCCATGAACACCATGAGAAGAAGGAAGCTAAGAAAGAAGATGAAGAAGCTCATGGAAAGAAGCACCACCACCTCTTTGGCTGAATGAACATGGACAAGATAATATTATTCAAGCTCAGAACTATCACCAGTGTGTCTGTTTTCTTATTTTATATTTTGCAGTGTCTTAAAATAATTTCTGAGCAAGTTTGAAGAATGTTTGATTAAATGCTTCATGTATTATTAACTCATATACTATACATGTGCATTATATTGGCTATGTTAATAATATAGTAGAGTGATTTGAAATTGTTTCCCTTCTCTTGCATTGATATTTATCATGAGTATACACAAAATAAAACATCTTTTAGCTATTTACAACATTCACTGAAAATAATAATAATTTTTTAATTTTTGTAACAACTAATTTAAAATTGTTTAAATAATTATTTCTGATTGATCGCGACAATATAAAACTTAACCAATAAATCGCATTAAACTCTATCATGCAAGCATGATGAAAAAGTGATTGTGTAGATATTGGAAAATTTTTGTTAAACTTAAAATAATTATTTCTGAAATAAATAATTAAAAAATTATTTATTTAAGAGATTAATAGAATTTAATTTTAAATAAAGCATAAAGTTGTTTCTTTTTAAAAGAAAAAAATTAAATAATGCATGAAAAAGCAAAAAGAAAATTGCTTATTTGATTAAAAAATATTTTTTAAAAAAATGAATATAAACAAACTCACTCTTAATGTCAGCTGAAAATTTCAACTAAGATTAAAAAAGTTAGCTTGTTGCAAACTCAACCATCTCTTTCTAGGTCATAATGTTCACATTAATTATAAGAAATGAACTCCGATTTCAACTGGGGATGGAAAGAACTAAAATTCAACAGACCTTGTAGAGAATGTGCTAAAGTGAAGATGTCAAATAGTGTATAACCAAGACAGGTTAGACTGGGGTTAAGAAAAACCTTGAAAAATAATAATAAAATATTTATAAATTAAATTAGTTTATGTAAAAGTTACTTGTTGAATTTTTTTATATAACTTTTGGGAATTTTTGTTTTTAAAAATGTTACATATATAAAATTATTCAAATTTTTTACCAGAAGTTTTCATAGAAAAATTTGTCCAAATATATATATTTTTTTATCTAGGATATGTTTTATATTTTTTTTTTTTAACTAAAAAACTATTGGACCTACTCTTTGATAAGGACATATAAATTCAACAAATTCTTCTTCCAACTCAAATGAAGAGTTAAACCAAACTAACAGTCAAATAATAAGGAGCTTCCAATTCTCCACTATGATGCTAATGATGTGTCCAACTAAGAGTCTCTCATATTAAAAATATCACAAACCACTATTATTACTACCAATAAAAGGTTGAAATCACCAAATGTAACAATCAACAATAATATTCACAACAGTTAACAATAATAATCCAAAACGATGAAAAAATGATAAAAGAAAATCACAACCACATATAACTTTGAGCATTTCCAAAAACAGTACAAGAGTGATTAAACACGCAAGAAAAAAATTTCTTGGTAGGCAAACTTTTTCCACTAAAAAACAAGATATGGAATAATTATGAGATGCAAAGAGTTTTACATCACTTGCCATGAACGAAAAAAAAAAAAAAAAAAAAAAAAAAAAAAAAAAAAAAAAAAAAACTCAACGACAAGTTTACTCAATGAATGTTGAATGATTGTTGTGAAGCTTGAATATGGTGTTTATAACTCGATATAATTTTAATTGGAACTAGTTGTATTGTGATTTTAAATCGATAACTCGTGTACATATGAATTATAGTATGATTAATATTCACGTAATAAATAAGAGAATTAAAAAAAATATGTATCTATTATCAAAGAAGGACATATAATAATTATTTTTTTAACCGACAATTAAGGTTGTTTTATACACTTCAAAAGTTGTCAAGAAGAAAAATAATTGTATGACTTCTTCGGATAGGACAATGACTTTATAACATATATTAAAGTCAATAGTTGACCTATATATTACTATACATTTTTAAAATAAAAGTCTACTTATAAATATCCATAGATAAGGGTGTTATAAATATAATTCACTAATTCAAAATTTTATTTTAAGAAATTAATATATTTTTTATTTATTAAGATATATATAATTTTTAACATTCCTTGAAGTATGAATATCATGAAGTTCCAACTTCTCTTTAACTATAAAAAATTGATCCTTTTCAACGTTGTTTTAAAGATATTAACCAAAGGCACATACGAAGGTTTATTCAAACCAGCTTGCAACTTTTCTTTAACTATGTCACAATCCCTTTCAATATGCTTTCTGTAAGGTCATCAACATTTCGTTGCGACGTGTTTGGTTGTCACAGAAAAATAATTGTGCAGGTGCTTCTTCTGTAACTTTCAAGTCAAATAGTATGTAACTCAGCCAAAATAATTTTGGATGTGTTTGGCATAGCTCCATATTTTAGAAGCTTGTTTGATTCTTTCATCTAAAAACAATACAATATTATGTTATTATCTTTTGGCGGCAAAACATCTACATCTCGTAACCGATATCTCACGACAACAGGACGAAAAAAAATTTTAATTTATTACAAAATATGAAAAAAATTAAGAAAGGAAAATATTTTTTAGAATTAAATTTCAATCTAGTAGGCGATTATACGTAAATAACGTATTAACATCCTATAATCTTCATTTTAAAGATGAAAGGTTAAAAATTAATGTAATTTTTAAATTTCACTCTTTAAACTAAAAAATAATATAAATTTTTAAAATAAATAAATTATTTAGTTTAAAAATATTTATAAATATTGTTTATTTTGAAAAATCTTAATACTTTTTTCCGATAATATACGATCTTTATTTTCATTTATAATGAAAAATAAAATTTACCTTTTTAATTTTGAATTACTATTATTAAACTAAACACCTTTAATTGGTCAACAATAAAATTACAAATAACTAAAAATTAAGAAATTAAAAACTGTTAAAAAAAATTAGAGACCTGAAGTTATTTAAGTCTATTTATAAATAACATTATACACTAGTAATTAATCATGTGAAATTAACTATACCCAAAAAGAACTTGAAATTAAGAAGAATTTTACAAAAGTATTTTGATATTAATTATGTTTTTAGTTTTAAACATGGAAATTGAACTTTTACAAATAGTTTATTATTTATTCTATCAAATGGCATTCTACTTTCTTTAAATGGATAACAGTTATGATAAGAAGAAAATAATGGTTATAATGGAAAAATAGTGTAAATATAGGGATAACACCTTTTGCACTCATTCTCACCTATTTTCTTCACAACCAAATCACTTTCTTTCTTTCTTTTTTCTTCATCTTCTAACTTCTACTGCAACCAAACTAAGCCCTGAAGGTAACAAGCATTAACAAAAAAAAACATAATCGAAGGGCACTTTGCTTACACTTATGATTAGCACATGTGAAATTAGTCAATTATTTGTGAGTCACAAGTACGATGTCTCAGGTGGTGGATAAAGTTGTGGTTCAAAAGGATTGGGGTATTACCAATACCTAGTAGGGTAACATGGATATTAATGAAAGGTTGGAAGCACTATATTAAATGATAGTGTGAACATTAACCTTTAAATGGATGCTATTATTAGGCCAAGACATGACATGCCACCTACTGATAGGACTTACACGTGTGAAATTCCTAAATGTGATTAAAGTTTATATATATATATATTTTCATGTTTATGAATTTTAGATTCAAATCTTCAATTAATATGATGGTCTCTATTGTAATAATTATAATGATATCTTAATATTATTTTTAAAATATTCTTGTAATATTTACTCTAATGAAAGAATCTTATTAATCTTATATTTTAATTAATATTTTATTTAGTTATTAATTTTGATACAAAAAAACTTTTTTATTTTCATAATCTTAAATTTTATATAATGTAATTACATAGTGTTATAAACTGGGGTCTTAAACTTATATAAATATAATTTATAGAATGGGAATCTGATATCCAATTTTTATTTTATACATGTTATTAGTATGAGTTTCGTTTAACTAAATTTGTTGTGGTTTTTTATATTTAATTTTGATCTAATCATCGAGTTGGTATATATTTTTATTATGGTCTAATTGAATTCTAAACTTAATATAACTATTTAAGATATCAATGAAAATAAATCAATTAATTAAAACATAAAAAAATAATCATATACAAATTAAGAATTAAAATAAAATTTATATTTTTTTTCTAAAAATTTAAAGTCTAAATTGCAGCAAAGGTGAATTTCCCATTTATGCAAAAAAATGATTCGAGGTGGAAACCGATTTTATTGGGTTTGAACTTGTGACTTCAAAAACACTGGTAGCATTTGATTGGTTCTTAAATTAGATTTTTTTTATCATTCATGGAAAGATAAATGCATTTGATTGGTTCTTAAATTAGATTTTTCTTATCATTCATAGAAAGATAAATGCATTTGATTGGTTCTTAAATTAGATTTTTTTTTTGTTTTTATCATTCGTAGAAAGATAAATGACGATAACAAGAACAAAAAAAATAAAAATAAAACCAGTTCCTAAAGCATCTACTAACAACAAAGATTAATTACATTTTTGGTTTTTATTATTTTTTAATTATAATTTTCACATTAATCCCACCACTTGTAATCAAATGTTAAAATTAGACTAAACTACATTCACATCCAATATTTTAGGGTGATATTAGATTTCTCCAATTGCAAATTCCATAAGAGTTACCATGATAACAAATAAAATTATCATTTTTATTCTTTCTATATGGATTATAACATAAAATTTTTACCAAGTAAAATAATTTAAAATTAATGTATAAGGCACTAGTACAAAAACATTATTTAACATCATCGTATAAATATGGTTAAAATCGAAAACAACGTTAAAAATACGGTGACATTTTTGTAAATAAATTAACATTCATAACATCGGTTGGAACAAAACCAACATTGCGATATCCACACTATGTTGGTTAACAAAAAAAACTATCTTAGAAGAGACAGTAAAAATAAAAATTTAAAATTTTAAAAAATTTAAAAAATTTATTTGGCGGTTGAGTCACCACGTCGGTTTTTCCATTCTAACCGACATGATGAATACAAACATGATGCCGGTTTTGGGAGTTCAACCAACGTCATGCTCCTTCTGATAATTTGATAAAAAAAATTAGGTAAATTAGGGTTGAGCATAACGTCGGTTAAGAGGTTGTAACCGATGTCATGCTCTCTTTGAATTTAAATTTGAGGGTTTTAGTGGGGTGCATCACATCGGTTAGGAGCTTATAACCAACTTGATTATGGTTGTTTTAACCCACCCCACGCGTTTTCACTTTCACTTTTCTTCTCCCTCCACTGCGCGCGCGTTCTCCTACATGTTGCGGCGTCTTTTTTCTACGTTTCAAGCTCCTTAGGTTCTCCATTCAACTCCATTTCACTCTTGGTCCTTCATTTACGTTGAGAGCTTCGTTTGAACAATGACATTTTTGTTTCAAGCTTCATTCGAGGTACCCTTCATTTGAAGCTTTTAGTTATTCCTTTCTCTTTCATTTTCGTTTGCTTTCACTAATTATGGTATTTTATTGACTTTTTGTTTGCGTTTTGTGGTTTTGGTAGTGTTCGTTTGGCCCCATTTGTGACCGTTAGTCTTCTCGGTGTTTGGCGTCACCACTGCTCTACAAGAGGTATGTTTTTATCATCTTTGAAATGGAAGAACAATATGATTTGAATGGTTATCTGTATGATTAGAATACTTGTTTGGATTTGAATGCTTTTGTTTATGTTTGATATATATATTGTGGGTATGGTATTGAGTCCGGGAATGTTCGATCCCCGATAATTTTTGTATTTTATTTTAGCATTGTTGTACGATTGCAATGCTTGTAAAATTGGAATGCTTAAATGGTCTTTGTGTATAGTTTAATATATAAGAAACGTGTTTGGGTAATGAGTCTGGGGATGTTCGATCCCCGACAATTTCTATTTAATCTTGCTCATTGAGTAATGTGTCTGAAAATCTTTCACTACTCGTAGTGATGGATCAAAGTTGGATAAATGCAAGTCGAATTAGTGATGTGTATGAGAAAGGTGTTGAAGAATTTTTAGAATTTGCTAAACGAAATGGAGCAGCAATAAATGGAAGATATTGATGTCCGTGTGTGAATTGTGTGAATGAAAAAAGACTAGATATTGAGTTGATACAAGAGCATGTTCTTTGTGATGGTTTCTTGAAGAACTATACAACTTGGACTTGGCATGGTGAAGTTCTAGACTTACCACATGCATTTGAGCAAGATCAGTGTGAACATTCTAATCTATATTCTAAAGATTGCATGAATGACATGATTTGTGATATTGGAGGAGAGAGTTTCCACCAAGCCCATGTGTTTGATTCTTTGAAAGATGATTCACTAACAGAATTGTATCCCGGTTGTTCAAGTTTTTCACGTTTGTCAGTAGTATTACGGTTATTTAATATGAAGGCAATAAATGGGTGGACTGATAGAAGCTTTATTGAATTACTTGAATTTTTGCATGAAATACTTCCTTAAGGTAATACATTGTCGACCAGTCACTATGAGACCAAGAAGATATTGTGTCCAATGGGTTTGGAGTATCGAAAAATACATGCTTGTCCAAATGATTGTATACTGTATAGAAAATAATTCAAAGGATTACATAAGTGTCCCAAATGCGGGGTATCAAGATACAAAGTAAAGCATAATGACGGGGATGAAGATGACATGAAAAAGGGTCCTCCTACCAAGGTATTGGTGGTATCTTTCAATTATACCACGTTTAAGATGTTTTTTGCCAATGTTAACGATGCAAAGAACTTGACATGGCATGCAAGTGGAAGAAAATATGATGGCTTGTTACGACATGCTGTCGATTCACCACAATGGGAGAAAATCGACTCTTTATATCCTGAGTTTAGAAGTGATCCAAGAAATCTCAGATTTGGTCTTACAACTGATGGGATGAATTCGTACGGTAATTTAAGTAGCAAACATAATTCATGGTTTGTTTTGCTAATTACTTATAATTTGTCGTATTGATTGTGCATGAAGAGAAAATATATGATGTTGTCTATGATGATATCAAGACCAAGGCAACTGGGAAATGACATAGATGTTTAGTTAAGTCCTTTAATAGAGGACTTGAGATTGTTATGGAATGACGGTGTTGAGGTTTTTGATGCATATGAAAAGGTCAATTTTAATTTGAGAGCATTTTTATTTTGCACGATTAATGATTTTCTAACATATGAAAATCTGAGTAGTTATAGTGTCAAAGGACATCGTGCTCGCCCGATATGTGAAGAGAACACAAGTTACCATCAGTTAAAATATGAGAGGAAGACATGTTACATTAGCTATCGAAAATTCTTAAAATGTAATCACCCTTATCGGAGGTTGAAAAAAGCTTTTAATGGTTGTTAGGAAGACAAAATTGCACCTCCACCCTTAACTGGTGACAAAGTGCATAACCGAGTGAGTCATCTCGAAGTCACTTATGGGAAAATTGTCAAGCATAGTGGTGTGAAAAACATATAGAAGAAGAAATCGATATTTTTTGAACTTCCATATTGGTCGAAGTTAGATGTTAGACATTGTATAGATGTAATGCATGTGGAAAAGAATTTTTGTGATAGTATAATTGGGACATTGCTAAATATTAAAAGAAAGACAAAGGATGAAATTAGTGCTCATAAGGATCTAGTTGAGATGGGTGTTCGGTTTGAGTTACAGCCCCAACCTCATGGTAAACGAACGTACTTGTCACCAACATGTCATACTTTGTCAAAATCTGAAAAGATCAGTTTCTGTGGGTATTTGCGAGGAGTTAAAGTACCACAAGGATACTCTTCAAATATCAAAAGTCTCATCTCAATGGAAGATTTGAAACTTATTGGCTTAAAATCTCATGATTGTCATGTTCTGATGCAAGACCTTCTCCCAATGGCTATTCATGGAATTCTACCAAAAAGTGTTAGACAAGTCATCACTCGTCTTTGCCTATTCTTCAATGTTATTTGTAGAAAAGTAATTGATCCTACTAGGTTTGATGAGTTAGAAAATGAAGCTACCCTTATCTTGTGTCAACTAGAGATGTATTTTCCTCCTTCATTTTTTGATATCATGGTCTATTTAATTGTTCATCTGGTGAGAGAAATTAGAATATGTGTTCCTGTGTTTTTATGATGGATGTACCCAATTGAGAGATGCATAAATATATTCAAAGGGTATGTGAAGAATCCATATCGACCAGAAGCATCTACTGTTGAGAGATATATTGCAAATGAAGCAATTGAGTTTTATACCACGTATATGTTAGAAGTAGATGCTACAGGGTACAGAGGTCGAGGTATGAAGGAAGGCAAGAAGGCAAAGGCACACGAGGTGTGAGGATAGTTCGTAAAGATCAACAACAGGTACTCCATATTTTGAACAATACTGATGATGCTCTTCCATACATAGATGAACACAAAATGTTGTTGAAGACAATGAACCCACGTGCAAATGAGAAGTGGTTATTGAATGAACATAACAAGACGTTTTTGCAATGGTTTAAACAAAAAATTCTTCAAAATGATTGTGATGTTGATGATTTGAAATGGTTAGCACGAAGGCCTAACTTTGATGTCATAACATGGTCTGAGTATGATATTAACAAGTTCTCTTTTTACACAAACACATAGGATCAGAAAAGTACAATGCAAAATAGTGGTGTCACCCTTGAGGCAGAGTGAATGCACTTTGCTAGTTCAAAAGACAACAATCCTGTGATGGCTACAATAAATTACTTTGGAGTAATTGAAAAAATCTGGGAAGTTGACTATGTCAAATTTAGAGTTCCAATATTTAAGTGTAAATGGGTTGATAGTAGCATAGGAATGCATATTGATGATTTAGGTTTTACCTTGGTTGATCTTGCAAAGATATGTTCTAAAGAAGATCCTTTCTCATGACTTACCAAGCAAAACAAGTTTTTTATGTCAAAGATCCTTCTAATAAAAGGTAGTCAGTTGTTATACAAGGGAGAACTGAATATGATGTTGATAACCATGACGACTCAATAGTCCAACATGCTGACAACTCATTTTCAAGACACTTACCTCCTATCAATGAGGAAAATGATGTTGATGAAGTACATGCTACAAGAAGTGATCACAATGAAAAAATATGGGAAAACATTATAACACTGCCAGAATAAAATAAAGTAATGTTTAATTATTTGTTGTTTTTATTTTGAACATTGATTGTACTCAATTTTAGCATTTAATGTTAAGCTTAATTAATTTTGTAAGTTTTAATCTTATGTTTGTGTTCTTTTTAGGTCATGGTTGATTCACAGAGGAAGAGTAGAGAACCTACACGGTTGAAAGGTATTACTGCTAGTCGACTTGGTGGTTCCAAGGTCGTAATAGATATAGACCCTCATACTGGTAGGGCTTCAGGCCCTAATCGTGCCCAATTTCCCAGCTATTTGGGTGTTTTGGCACGTACGAATGTGTCTATTTTGCTTCTGACTTGGGATCATGTGACTAAAGCTGAGAAAAATATGATTTGATAGGATCTTACTGTGAGTCATTAATGATGATAATTATGTCTTATATGTTTAATGACTTGTTTATTTTATTTTGTAGACAAACTTTGAGTTTGAAACATCTCCATTAATATGAAAGAAAATTATGTCATTTATTGCTATTAAATGGAGAAATTTCAAGACAAACTTGACCAGTTGGTACATCTTTGGTCACCACAAGGGAAACTCCCCTTGTGAGAAGTATTCTATTGATGAAGAGACTTGAACACAATTTGTCCAATCTAGAGAGGATCTCTCTAGGTAGGTTTGTTTTTATCCATCATAATATTTATTAAATAATATGACTTGACAATAAAAATTTTTATTTATTGTGTAAGAGAAGAGGAAGAAAGCATAAGACATTCAGCACAAGAATGTCACCCCCCACCGGTTGTCTGGGGGTGGGGGTATGATTTATTAGAAAAGAATATAATGGACAAGAAATTAAAAAGATTAAAATATGTCATTTCTCCTCCATCTCCTCCTAGTCGACATAAGAAATGGAAGTTGGCTAGGACTAAACCTAGAGGGCAAATGACATCACCACAAGCACTTGAGATTGCCCAACGCATTGTAAGTTAATAACAATTTACTCATTATATCTAATGTCTTATTATTATACAATGTTGACATATTATATTATTTTTTATATGATTCTCTGGTGGAGTATAGCTCCGAGGGCAATTTTGTCATTTAAGGAAGACAAGATATATTGACTACTGCTCTGGGCACCGAGGAATACCCCGATCGTGTACGGACTGCTGGATATGGTGTGAGGTTGAGACAATATTTCAGTTCTGCTCCACATTCTAGCTCATCTCATAATTCAGATATAATGGATCAGATATCTCAACTTAAAGAAGAATTTACATCTCAAATAAAAGAAAAATTGACATCTCAAATAGAACAAAAAGTACGAGATAAATTAAAAGATGAGTTGAGACATGAATTAAGAAGAGAACTTGAGGAGAAGTGAGAATCTATGGGCATATCACAGCAGCACACTCCTCTACAGGAAGGTGTAGTACTACCTACACATGGGAGAGCTAGCACAAAGGGGAGTTGTGCTGCTAAAGATGAGGAAGAAGACACCAACAGTGATACCCCATATCGGTGTAAATTATATGTTGGATATCCTTCTCAATTGGTGGCGATTGAGAGAGTATTTGTCGGATCTTCGACGCTTCATACAATTCTACTTGGAGATGATATTTGTCAGGTAGTTGTCGAAGAAGTTAGACAGACAAATACCGAGGTGTCTGTGCCCACATCAGAGGTTAGACTTGTGGGAGATGCACCTAGTACATTTATTGCATGGCCTACACATCTTTTACAGGTCATTTCTAAAAGGACTCAGGTATTGTGATTTGTCTTAATCTTATTTAAATTCACAATTAATGTTAATTGATATATTTTGTTTATGTGTTAGAAGACCGTGGGAGTAAAGAAAAATCACTAGCTGATGATTTAAGTCCTAGGTCTCCACCACTTGAGTCAGAAGTGCATCCACTTCAGGAGTTCACTTGTATACTCTATGAGTTATTTAATAATTTTGTTCAAATTCCTTGGGATGCATCCATCTTTGGGATGGAAGGTGTCTCATTGTATATATCTATGCAAGACATTTTGGAACTCGTTCAGAGTACCCAAATGTTAAACATTAATATAATTCATTTATGGATTATGTAACTATATCTTTTTACATGTTATAAAATTCGACTTATTTAACTACTATTACTGACATTGATTTTAGCAATGTAGGTACATAAATAATTTAGTTTACAACATAGGGAATCCTGATATTTATGGATTCCTTGAGCCACAAAGTTTACAAAGGTCTGGAAATAAAAAGATTGAGACTCAGAACTATATTCAAAGATGGATTTCAGAATCTAGAAAAAAGAATTTACTTTGCCTCTATTATCCATCAGTAAGTTTCAAATCTTTATATTTTGATCTTAAATAATGTTGAAAATAAAGACGGTCGTATCATCAACACCAATACTTAAAAAACCAAAAACTGGCAGTCGGCTGTTACTTTACCTATCCGTCACAGAAGACATCGTCAGCTCAGCCCTAGTTCAAGAAGTAGGTTACAAACCTGTCTATTTCATCGGTTGAACGCTGCATGACACTGAAACAAGATATTAGGCAATAGAGAAAGCAGCCCTAACGCTCGTTTATACAGCAATAAGACTAAGGCCATATTTTCAAAGACATCCCGTAACCGTAAAGACAGACTATCCAGTGGGAAAGATCCTTCTAAAGCCCAACCTAGCAGGACGGATGATCTCATGGTCAATCGAGTTGTTGGAATTTGACTTATCCTTTGAGCCGAGAGGCCCCATCAAGGCGCAATGTTTGGCGGACTTCGTTGCGGAATTACAGTGTTGGGCCGAGATTTCCTCGGCCTAGGACCGACAGATATGGAAGCTATATGTCGATGGATCCTCGAACAAAAAAGGATGTGGATCAGGAGTAGTCTGGGAAAACCCGAAAGCAGTAAGACTGGAACAGGCGCTACATTTTGCATTCAGGGCGTCAAATAATCAGGCAGAATATGAAGCCCTCATAGCAGGCCTAGCGCTAGCTGAAGACATGGAAGCCAAGCATCTGATTTGCCTAAGTGACTCACAGCTGATGGTCGGCCAAGTGAACGATAGTTTCCAAGTAAAAGATGCACTTCTCACCGCGTACCACCAAAAGGTATTAACGATGTTAACTCGGTTTAAAATTGTCAAGATAGAGCACATACTCAGAAGTGACAATATGAGAGCGGACACATTGTCAAAACTAGCTTTAGGCAAAGGAAAAGGCTGATATGATTCCATCATTCAGCTCACTTTAAATGAACCTTCAGTCCTTACACCGGATGACAGTGAAAAGAGCCTAGTGGTATTGATGGCCGATTAAGATACAGCGGGCACCGACTGGAGAGAGCCCATCCGAAGAGCCATAAAGGGTATGGTTGACAGAAAGTCACCCTAAGATAGAATGATGATCAAAAAGGTCGCCGATATGTACTCATAGGGAACGATTTGTACAAGAGGGGATTCTCAACCCCCCTACTAACGTGTCTTGATAGCAATCAGGCTGAATATGTCATGAACAAGCTTCACAACGGGGTGTGTGGAATGCACTGTGGGCAACGGACCCTAGCGGCCAGGGTAGTTAAAGCAGGTTATTATGGGCCAACCATCCGGCAAGATTGCGCAGAATATGTAAAAAAATGTCGAAGTTGTCAAAAGAACGGTCCTCTCATTCACCAACCGTCCGTCCCATTGCGAGCTATCCAATCTCCTTGGCCATTCGCCAAATGGGGAATGGACATTGTAGGACCCTTTCCACCAGCAGCCGGGCAGAAAAAATTCCTCATCGTTGCAATTGACTATTCTAACAAGTGGATCGAAGCAGAACCTTTAGCCAAAATCACGGCCGCCAACGTTCAAAGTTTCATGTGGAAAGTGGTATGTCGTTTTGGAGTACCACACACAATCATAACTGACAACGGCCGTCAATTTATAGACTGTAAGCTTGAAACTTTTCTGAAGGAGCTAGGAATCAAGCACACGACTACCTCTGTAGAGCACCCGCAAACAAGGTCATACTAGGACAGCTTAAACGAAGACTGGGGGTAGCCAAAGGAAAATGGGCGGACGAATTACTAGAAGTGTTGTGGGCATATAGATGCACCCCCCAGTCATCCACGGGGGAGACTCCGTACAACCTAACATATGGAGCGAACGCCATGCTACCAGTCGAGATAGGCGAAACTACCCTACGCCAGCAGCTCGAGGATGTAAGATTTAATGAGGAATGCATGAAGAAGGAGCTTGACTTGCTTGAAGAACTGCGCGATAAGGCCCGTATAAGAGAAGTGGTCGGCAAACAACACGTAGCACGGAGACATAATTCCAAGATCAAGCCACGCGCCTTTCAACCCGGAAACCTAGTATGGCAGATGACCGGAGACGCTCAGAAATATCCGGCCGAGAGCAAGTTCGTCCCGAATTGGGAAGGACCGTATCGAGTTGCAGAAAACCTAGAGAATGAATCCTATCGACTAGAACAACTAAGTGGCGAACCTATCCTCATAACTTGGAATGTAGATCACCTTAAGTGTTATTACAGTTGAATTATTGTACGTAGTGCACTCTTTTCTACCTACAATTCTTTTTTCCCTAAAGAGGGTTTGGACTGAGGAGGTTTTACTGAGGCACCCTTTCTTCTCTTTCACAACTCAACAAAGTTGCCTTCAATTACTCTAACTATTAAGCTCACGGAACAGACCTTGTAGCCAATTAAATAGTTGACCAAAGTCAAGTAAAAACCACAGAATCGACTGCGTACTAGCTCACGGAACAGACCGTGTAGCCACTTAAACACTTGACCAAAGTCAAGTAGAACCGCAGCACCGACTGCATACCAGCTCGCGGAACCAACTGTATAGCCAGTAAAATACTTGACTGAAGTCAAGTAAAAACCGCAGTATCGACTGCGCACAAAACCGACTGCATACCCTCACCAAATCACAAACGGTACGCACACACAGAACTGACCGTATAATCAGTTAACAAACACTCGTAAAAGGGAGAGCATTAATAGCAGATAATTAATTCCATGCAAGCAATATGGACGTAAAATGGAAAAAATAAGTCGAATACATGTAAGCCAAAAACTGATTCCATTAAAAATCCGATCAGTTCACGGTTACCAAGTACAAAAGGAGGGCCTCACACGGCCATATTACATAAACAAAAAATTAATCCATTACATTAACAATTTCTGGAGCATCCTCTTCCTCCTCGCCAAGGGTATCCTCCATCGCATCAACACCCGTTCCCTCTCCTGCCGGGCTATCCTCTGTCGCCCCTCCACCCGCCTCTCCCTCGGCCCCGATATCATCATCCTCCGGGATGTCAGCAAGAGGAAGTAACTCCCCCTTATAGAAGGCCTTTCGGTTGTCAAATTTTCCTTCATCAATGGGAACTCCGTAGAAGAAAGTCGTCTGGTTCACAGCCAGTTCAAATCCCATGTCATGCTGCTCGATGACATAGTCTTGGAGCTTTCCTAATTCAGCTTCCAAGCCAGCAATTCGGCGACCATCTTCTTCCCGTCCATCCTTCAAGGAAGATATTTTCTCCTCCAACACCCTAACCTCGTCACGAAGCTCGGTCGCCCTCTGATTCGCCTGCTCCTCTTTTTGTGTGGCGACCGAGCATCTTTCCTGGAGTAATGCAGCCTCTACCCGCACCTGTTCGTGCTGCTCCTCCAGATCCTTATTGCGACCAGCCAAACTAATGTTGGTCGACAACACAGATTGGAGGGAAGTAGTCGACCTTTCCAAATCAGCCTTCATCTTCTCCACCCCCTCGTTACCTTTCCTCATCAGCTCATCACCCATGATCCGACCGACGAGAAGGGTACGAGTAGCCAACTCCAGAAAGGCAGTATGCAAATCTAAAGGGGAGGTCTTGGCAGAATAGGGCCCGAACTCATAGCTATCCAAATCCATGCTGACCCGATTGGACACCATCAGGTCGTAACGAAGAAAATCCATTACGACCGCGCGGTCCCCAGAGTTAGCGGGCGGACGAAGTCGGGTGGGGGAAAGACGAGATTTGTCTTTACGGTTTTCTTTGTCCTTCCTCTTCTTATGGCGTGGGCTATCTTGGGCAAGAGCACTTCACTGTTGGGGGGAGGGAGCAACCACGGTCAAAAGCTCAATATTTTTTGAAGCCGCCCCAACCTTGGAAGATTTGACTCAAGGTCGTTTTCCTTTGTCGGCTGGAGGGCAGCCGGCTGCTGGGCGCTAGGACACCAAGCCCTTCAACAATGGGTTACCACCGGGCAGAGCCATTGACAGGATAATGTCTGCAAAATACAAAGTAAAGATTAGATGCCGAAGAATGAAAATTCAGTGTACAAAATAACTGGTTATCGACGACGGCACCGGCCGGGTCAACGGCAGTAAAGCACTCGATGAGTCTCCTAGTGGGTATCTGATGAGGCAGTTGGTCAAGTTTTCCTATACCAATGAAATCGTCAACCGAAAGGTCAGATCGAGGCCACAGTGTGAATTTGGTAAGTTTTCTCGTCCAGTATAAAGGAAATTTGGATACAGCTCCATCAAAAACAAATCGACGACCCTCCCGATTTATAACAACCTCGAAATAGGTATCTTTAAAAAATTTGTAAGAAGATGAATAAGGACTAAGAAGACGGTTTTTATTTTGACTGACAAGAGACAACCAACCGACCTTCTTGCCCGGACGGGTGCAGTAATGATGGAGGAAGAGAGTGGGGGTAGCCATCAAACCCAACCCCAAACACAACATTTGGAAACCCCACAAATAGGCCCAACTGTTGGGATGGAGTTGAGTAGGCGCCACATTCAACGCCCTCAACACCCCGATACTGACTCGTCCAAGGAAAGACGGAGTCGAGAATCCTTAACTACTTTAGAATACAAAAAGAAAAAATCAAAATCTGAAGACCCCAAACCGTGGAAAACTCGGTCAGAAGGAAGACATCTTCTAGCACTAAAGGCATGATCCATAAGGGAATCGTCTAGAATATCTACGCTATCTAAGAAAGACTGGACAGAAGAAGAAGAGCTATATACCGACACTACCTTGGCAACTTCAGCATCTAACCAATCTATTTCAAAAAGAGAAGGCTCAGAACCCCCTCTGAATCCTCCCGACCGACGGATTCCGACTGATTACCCTCATATCTTGCTTCATCCGCAGCTGAAATCGACCAAACACGGGAGACAGGGGAAGAGTCAGCATCCGGAGAGCCTCTAATCAGGCTGATCTCAGGATCAGCAGCACCCCGCCGATAAGACCCGCCCGTTCCACTCGAAGATCCCGAGTGCCCCGATGACGAAAAAGAAGCCATGTTACCTCGTAAGAAGAAGCTGAGAAATTCGCACGATTGTAAGGCAGGCGAGTAAGTTAAGAGCAGAAAGTGTAATTTTGGAAACCACCGCGAACCCTATTTATAGAATCGGAAGCTCAACCGTCGTACCGTAACGATCATCCGATCAAGTCGTAATCAAGGGCCCACGTCGTCTGAGTGGTCATGTCAAGGCACTCTTATTGAGAGGCGCCAAAACCTTAACCCGGAACTCCCCAAGGACTCGCCTAAAAAATCACGACAAGGGTTGACCGGCTAGTTGTCCCCGCGCGTCCATTTGTGAATCCTTATCGGTCGTTTCCCTTCCTCAAGGACTGAGGGGCCTATGTATAATAGATATGGTCGACTGACTACTGAATGGTCAATAAGTCGACCGAGGATAGTCTGGTCAAAGTCATTTATACCAGACGCTTCATATGAGACCTACATCAGGACACGTGACACCTAGTGAACAGGTAAAGCCCAGATAAGCCATAGGCCCACTTATTTGAGGCCCATACAAACGCTATAAAAGACAAGGGGTCCCTATGGAACAGGTACAAAAAAATTATTCCCTTTTACCCTATTTTCACTTTGATTATTATTAACTTGAGTGTCGGAGTGTAATCAGACCCCACCCAGGCTTGGGACTAAGGATAGATCAACAGAAGCAGTAAGATATTGGAATCATTAACTGATAAAGAAAAGAAGATATTATTACTTGTGTATACTGACCGGTCCTACAAGAATATATGTATTGTTTTGCCTTAAATAATAAATATATTGGTTTGAAAATAAGTTATGTAAATAATATAATGTTAAAAATAGTTGAGTGGGGTTGGACTTTCGCTTGAGTTGGTGTAAGATATAAGAGCACGAATTTATCACGGTTTCAATATAATTCAGAAATTAAATAAAACTCTTTTACTTTTGTAATGAGAATAAAGTAGTTTTTTTCTTCCCCAACTAACAGTAACGAATCTGTTTGCGGAATAACAATTAGAATGAAGAATTCTCGAACTGTATATTAATAAGCAGTAACAATATTTCAACTATCAATTTAAAGAACAATTACACAAAAAAATTATAACACTATAATAGTAATAGTAAATCAAGGTTTAGCAGTGACAATTGTTTTTGGGATAAAAGGTATACGAGTATCTATTTCTATTTGGAGTGATAGTGTAATTAGGTGAGGTGAGGAAGGTGATACGATAGAGTAAAGACAGAAAGGAGCTTTGAGGAGCGAGAATTCAAGAGAGAGATATTGGACATACCATTGTTTTTCCTCCCCTTTACACTTAGCCCTCTAACCTTTTATTTTGGACCCTCTTTTTTGTTACTTTTTTTATTTTTGTTAATTTGTGGACTTGTTGTCACTTGACCCGGAGTCATAACTAATTTTCCTTTTGTTATTGTTCTAGTCTTTCAATCATTTTTGAGCTCAGCATTCTCGTTTTCACTTATTACAACACCTTTTCCATTAAAATCAATCTTGTCCTTAAGGTTGAGAGAGATAAAATGTTACAATGTAGGCAAGATTTTCCCATGTAACCTCATTTTCTAGTGTATTTTTCCACTTAATTAAAACTTGTTTCAACCTAGTTTCTTTGGAAAATTGTTTTCACAGCGGTTGTAATACAGGACCTTAGTTAGTCATAGTGAGTGATAAAGGAATATATTGAATAAATGGGTCACCTTTAAACTTTTCAAGCATTAACACGTGAAAGACATGATAAATTTTAGAATCTTGGAGTAATGCTAGGAGTGGCTCAAGACTTAATTAGATAAAGCAACCGCTTTAGGTCTTAAAGTCTTGAAGGCCTAAAAAAAATTTAATATTCATATATTATTATACAATAAAAAATATTTAATTTTAAAATTATACTAAAAATATTAATTAAAAATTTAAAATATCTTAATTGATTTTAAGTTTACATTGGTGCTATAAATATTCTTTAATGACTTTAAATTTATATTAATATTATAAATATTATTATTTAATGAATAATATTATTGAAATTTCCTTATAATAAATAATAATATTTTTTTAAAAAAGAAATTGAACAGTTAAGTATTAAAACTTTCTAATTTTCTACTATATTCCAACAAATTGACATCTTTTATTTATATGTCCTTTCATTATCTGACTCTTCCACTTCTCTCATTCCTTTTTTACTTATCTCCTTCCTTCCTTCTTCACTTATCTTGTTCCTTCCTGTGTCTCTTTCTTCTTCCATAATATTATTTCAATTTGTTTTTAATTTCAAATCTGTTTCATCATTCTATACTGTGAATTTATACATGTGTCTTTATTTGGAGATTTAGAGCGGTTGGAGCGGAAGATTGATTGAGAAAGAGTTTATGTTCACTTTTACTCCTTTTGAGTGCATCAATATTAGGTAAAAAGATTGATGAATTGAACTCAATTTTTTTTTATTTTTCATTATTGTTTAATTAATCTTAAAATAGTTTGTGCAGATTCAAAGAAGATAATTTAGAATTTATAAATTAAAGACTTATCAAAAGACAGGATTGAAAGACAGTAGGACAGACTTAAAACAAGATACTACGATCAAGTTCGTTGTTTTGACAATCAGGTTTTATCTTTTTAACTTAGTATCATTTTATATACTTATAAGTGTAATATATATTATAGTTTTTAATTTTATATAAAAGTATACAAATATTTTAACTAGAATATTTGAATCAGGTTATTCAAAACCTCAAAAAAAAAAGGAAGAGTTGAACTTTTGGTTGAATCACAAGAAGGAGATGTGGATAAATTTATAAAAGTAAACAAAAAAATGAATTAGAAAATACAGGCTAGTCTTCTTTAAATGAAGAAGATAATAATATAAATATGGGTGAAGATAACAATATAAATATAAGTGAAGACAACAATAAAGTAGTGAACGAAGATAATAATTTTGATTCTCAAACAAGAATGAAATTGTAAGACAAAATGATTCTAATATTAAAAATATATATGATCCAAGTCAATGGGACAAAATGATTCTAATATTAAAAATATATATCATCAAAGTCAATAGGAGGATATTGATACAAAATCAAGAGACTTTTCTGTATCATATTACATCCAAAAATTGTCTAATGGGGGAGAAACATGAAAGAAGATGACTCATTTATTTTACATATTTAGATAGAGTATTCTGTTTTTGGTTGTACTAGTAAACTAGGAAATGAAGACAGTAGAGATTGGAGAAATCTTAGTGCTAAGTTAAAGAGTCATGAAATAAGTGATGAACACATTACTAATATGAATGCATGGATTGATGAGATTGTCCAAAGATAAAACAATAAATAAGCATGTTCAAGAACAAATGAATAAAGATAAAGGAGATTTATTTTGTGATGGCTTAGATTTATTTTCTGAATTAAATTTTTAGAGATTATAGGATTGGAAAATGATAAACCAATTGATATTCTTAATTATATAAAAAGAATAAATTCTTTTCCAAATACATATATAATATATATAATAATCTTAACAATTTCAGTATCAGTTGTTTCAGCTGAAAGAAGATTTTCTTTTCCAAAACTTAAACTAATAAATTTTATTTAAGATCAACAATGTCTCAACAAAGATAAAGCGGATTAGTTTTATTGTCTATTGAAAAAGATATTCTAAATGAAATTAATTATAATAATTTAATAGATAGTTTTATATCACAAAAGTTCAAAAAAAATTAGATAAAAATATCATAATTTTAATTATTTATTAATTTAGAAAGGACCTTATTTGTTTAATTCGCTTTAGACCTCTTAAAATCTTGAACCGCACTGGTGCTAACTTGTATGCTCCAAGTCCTACTCTTGCTAATATATAAAAAGGTTAATAGAATTTCATCCCTAATTTCTGATTTTTTTTTCTATGGTTTTAGTTTCACAATAGTTGTTTTTTAATTTTTCAATTGGTAACTTTATGTAGTACAAAATTCTATTTAAATAGAGTTCCTTTTTTTTCAGTTTTAATATCTAAAAACAATAAAAAGTTTCTCTATCCACCTAAACTTTACATCTTTTATGCAAAGTAAGGTCCAATTGCATTTATAAAGATTGCTTTTCTTATTTCAATAAAAACAAAACACGTCTAAGTTTTGTCACTCACTATAACCCATTTACCATTTATTAGTCTCGAAGTCTAGCCAAACTCAGTCGAGGTGCGATTATGTTCAGTCAAGTATTGTCAGAATCAAGTCAAGTCGGATTCAAGTAAAATTGAGATAAATTAACTCAAGTCAGTATATGAGATCGATACATCAAACTTATATCAAATGGAGATGATATGAAGTTGAGTTGGATTAATCTCGTTGATAACGTTAATTTCACATCAGATTTAATCTAATTAATAAAATAAACTTAATCTAATTTAAATTGAAGTTCAAATTAATTTGATTTAGTTAAAATAATATTAACTTTAGATCAATCTATTTTAATGAGTCTAAATATAAATATGGATTGTAGGATCTAAATTGATCTAGACTGATCCATCATCATCTCTAATTGTAAGTTTATGTGATGATTCAATACCAACTTAAGAGTCTTACTTTTATGTTGCGGAAGAATGCACTTGAAGAACATATGTTTTTCATTTGTAAAACCTATATAATCAGATATTATATATAATATTATATTTTAAAACTAGGATGTTACATGAGATGCAAAATAATATATTAAAATATAAGAGTTAACATGAAATTATTTTAAGGTGAAAGACTGTATTTCGTGAAAATAAGAAAAGCAAATTATATTGTATCTACTAACGATGCTAATAAAAACAATGGTATGCTAATACAATTTGAGAAAGAAAAAAAAGAGAGAGAAAGAAGCATGTAGTTGCAGCCAAAATTTAATTGCTTTCTCTGTCCTAGGCATGTCTTGCTAGCTTGCTTCTGGTTTATGCCAGAGTTAAAATGATGCAAAGGAAATAAAGATTAATTAAACAAAAATAATGAGTCTTATTTCTATTTTACTATTTTATTTTAATGAGTTAATTTAATATTTATAGTAATTATAATTTTATGTATTTTTAAAATAAAAAGGTTTGTATTTTAAAATTTGAAACTTTTAACACATCACATATCAACATGGTATTGGATCTCTCTTAAACATTTTTAAATGTTAAAAGTCAAAAAACATGATTGATCAAAAAATTTGTCCGGACTATTTTTCACTACTGTAAGTGTAAACAGGAATTTCATGGGATCCTGAAGAGAATTTGCTGACTGTTGCAGTATAGAAGACAAATATTTCTTTAAGAAGGTGACACTGTTACATGTTTTGAAGTCATCTAAATCTTCTTGGTCTAACAATCTCACTCACTCTCATTTTAATTTTTTTCACATTACAAAATACATTTATAAATAAAAGCATGATTTATATACACCTAATAAAACAATTCTCATTCTCATTATATATTATGATAAAATATACTAGAAAATTACTATATTTATACACTTAAATTTCCAGTTTGTAATACAAGAAAGTAATGGGGTTATGGAATATATTTTATTTTGACCTCTGCTTGGAATATTTTTTTTACGAAACAAAAGCTATTATTCAATCTTTTGGGCATAACATTAAAACTGGTTCATCATAATATTATGAACCATGTTTCAAACTTTGGATTTTTTGAAACAAGAAAAGCAATACTAAGTGACACAAATAGTATGGGAATTTCATTTCAAGACAATAATCATGAGTTTATTCAAAAAAGGTTTGGTTTTTAATCAAGAGGGCTTTAAAAGCTGGTATCTTTGTAAGGAAAGGAAGTAACTAGCTTCCCACCAAGGAAGGAACAACACAAACCGTATAGGCATAATCCTCATATTTAGGACCCACAAGAGCTACATGAGAAAGAAAAGAATAAATACTTATCTCATTTGTAGAAACTTCACAATCATGATGAGCCAATGATGGAAGCCTCAAACATCATTTTTCTGTTCTGATACTCATTAAAAAATTTAACACTTCTTATTTTAAACTCTCACACCACATTTTTTTAATCCTTGTTCTAAAAATACTATAGCAGATGGACCTTGAATTGGGACTCAAAATCACTAAAACTAGAGATGACATTGCTTCCATCTCTGAATATCGATTGGCAAAAGCAGAACCTATCTTTCAATCTAGAGAAACAAACACTGCTTTCATCCTCACTGCTCATCTCAAAGGTCAGTCTTGTAACATCTTGCATAACTGATTTCACTTTTAGTAGTGATCACAATTATTCTTCATGATATACAATCTTTCTTGAATTAGTGAAAACTATTGTGGTAGCAAAACTCTTTCTGATTATGTAATGCAGTTATATACTTAGAATTTAAACTTCATATTACTGGTTAAGTAAGAACAAGGCTTGTTAGGATTAGAAGGATACATGTGATCTAGCATATAAGTAATGTACTTGTTTGTCTTTATTTTCTTTTCATTTTTTTTTTTTCTTTTAGTCTTTATGTAATATATCATGGTAAGTGTCCATGAAAACACAGGTTATAAGAAGAATAACATTAACATCAAGATTAGTGAAGATGGTAGTAAGATATCAATTAGTGGAGAGAAGCCTGTTCAGAATATTGTAATGATGGGATGGTTAATGCATAGGAAAGAGGTTGATGTTGCAGGGTTTAATAAGGTTTTCAAAATTCCTGATGGGGTGAAATTGGATGGGATCAAAGCAAAGTATGATGAAGAGGAATGGACAATGAATATTATCATGCCAAAACTTGTTAAAGGAATTTGTGGGGCTAAGATTGAAGAGGTCAAAGAAGAAGAATCTAATGGAAGGAGAAGGAGATCAGAACAAGAGAAAAGTGAAGGTGATCACATTCCTACTGCTGTTGGAGAGACAAGCCAAAAAGGATCTAAAGAGTCTGAAGTTCAGGCAATGGAGGACAGTGAAAATTCCATGGAGAAGAAAGCAGAAGTGTCTAAGAAGAAGCTTGATGACTTCAACAGGAAAATAATTAAGGATACGGTGTATAAAGAAGTAGAAGAATCTAAAGTTGGAACAGATGGTGGTAATGGAGATAGTTTTGGAGACTTTGGAAAGGAAGGATATGAAGTAGTGAAGACACCAGAACCAGAGCGAAAAGTTGGAGTAGGCACCTCACAGAAAATTGGAGAAACAAGCCTAAAGGAAATGGAAGAATTAAAGTTGAAGAATGAGGATGGAAGGGTAAAAGGCACGAGAGAAGAGGTTGGAAAGACAGCTTATGAAGCAGTGAAAACATTAGAAAAGGGGAAAAGTGTAGGTGAAGGTATGACACAAAATATTGGAGGAGATAAAAGATTAGAAAAGGGGAAAAGTGGAGGTTTTGTAGAGAAGGAGAAAGGAGTAAGTGAAAATATGCTTGATGATGGCAATGCAAACATAATTGGAGAGGTGATCCAGAAAGAAAAAGAAGCCAAGTCAGGAATCAAGGATAGAGATGGAGAAAGTGTGAAAGAAAAGAATGTGAGAGCAGGATACAAAGGAATGAAGACATCAGAAATTGAGCAGAATGTTGGTGCACATGTCACACAGAATTTTGGAGATACAATCCAAGGAGTATCTAAAGAGTCTGTTACAGAACAAATGGGGGAAAGTAAAAGTATTGTAGAGAAGATGGAGAGAGAAGAGCCAGGAGAGATGCTTGTTGAAGCCAATGAGGGAGAAACACTTGGAGAGTCAAACCAAAAGCAGTTTGGAGAACCTAGGTCTGAAACTGAGGATAGACTAAAAGAAAGTGTGAAGGAAAGTAGAATGGAAACAATGAAGGCACCACAACTTGACCAAAATGTAGATGATCAGATTCCTACTAACATTGGTGGTATAAGCCAAGAAGAATTTAAGGAGTCTAGGATTCAATGGAAGGAGAAAACTGAAAGCATAAAAGAGAATATGGGTGGAGGGAAATCTGAAAAAACACCTATTCAAGCCAGTAAGGATGGTAAAAAGCACATATTAGGAAAGAACATCCAAGACAACATTAAAAAGCCTAAGATTGAAATTGGCAATGGAGATCAAGAATATGATGGAGTAAAGGCTGGTAAGGAAGAATTTGATTCAATGGGAACAATAAGGGAAGAATTTCCTCCGAAGTTACCAAAAGGCACAACTGAGGAAAGCAAAAGGTTGAGTATTTCAAAAATGCACGAAATTGAAGATGTTGAAGAAGCAAAGATCAAAAGAAAATTAAAAGAGCATGAATATTCTGTGCATAAGGATGAAGGTGAAGAACTCAGAAGGATGCACAAAGCAGCCAAAAAAGACTTGGCAAAAGAGACACTGCGAGAAAATGAAGATATCAAAGAAGAAATGGACATCAGAGATGGGACAGAGATTGATTATTCTGTGGATAAAAGTGAAGGTGAAGAGCATAAAAGGAGGCATACGGAGGCAAAGAAAGACTTGATAAAAGAGACAATGAAAAAAAATGAAACAGCAATGGACAAAAGAGAAGACAGAGAGATTGAGGACTTTTTGGAAGCACGGAAGGACTTAACAAAGAAAATTCAAGAAACTGAAGATATCAAAGAAGAAATGTCCAAAAGAAAAGACGAAGAAATTGAAAAATTTGTAGATAAGGGTAAAGGGAAAGAACCCACCAGGTTGTATGTGGAAGCGAAGGACTTAAGAAAAGAAACAATACAAGAAAGTGAAGATATCCAAGAAGCAATGCTCAAAAGAGAAGGCAAAAATAATGAACATTTTGGGGATAAGCTTGGTGAAAAACCCAAAAGTATGCATATGGAAGCAAAGAAGAACGTAGCAGAAGAGAAAATGCAAGAAACAGAAGGTGTCAAAGAAGCAATCTTCAAAAGAAAAGAAGAGATTGGAAATTTTACTTATAAGGATGAAGGTGAAGAAGCCACAAAGATGCTTATGAATGCCAAAAAAGAGTTGACAAAAGAAACAAAACAAGAAAATGAAAAAGTAAGAGAAGTTATGGTCAAAAGGAAGGACAAAGAAACTGAACATTTTGTTGATAAGGGTGAACCCAAAAGCATGCATGTGGAAGCAAAGAAGGACTTAACAACAAAGACTATCCGAGAAAGTGAACATGTTAGAGAAGCAATGGTCAAAAGAGAAGCCAAGGGTTCTGAATATTTTGTGGATAAGGGTGAAGAATCCAAAAGGATGCATATGGAACTAAAGAAGGACATATCACAAGAGACAATACAAGAACCAGAAGGTGTACAAGAGGCAATGATCAAAAGAAAAGGTAAGGACATTGAAAATTTTGCTGATAAGGAAGGCGAAGAACACAGAAAGGTGATAGTGAAAGCAAAGAAAGTGTCAACAAAAGAAGCGAATCAAGAAGGTGAAAAAGACAAAGAAGCTATGGTCAAATGGAAAAGTCAAGAGACTGAAGAAGATTTTACTAATAGAGGTGAAGAAGAAGAACCCAAAAGCTTGCATATGGAAGTAAAGAAGGACCCAACAGTGGAGACTATACAAGAAAGAGAAGAAGTCAAAGGAGAAGGCAAAGATTATGAATATTTTGTGGATAAAGGTGTAAGTGAATCCAAAGGAATGCATATAGAACCAAAGAAGGACATAGCAAAAGAGAAATTGCACGAAATAGTAGGTTTCAAAGAGGCAATGGTCAATATAAAAGGCAAAGAGATTGAAAATTTTGTTGATAAGGAGGAAGGTGAAGAACACAAAAAGATCAATGTGAAACTAAAGAAAGAGTCAACAAAAGAAAAAAAGCAAGTATGTGAAAATGTCAAAGAAGCTATTGTCAAAAGGAAAGGCAACGAGACTAAATATTTTGTAGGTAAGAGTGAAGGTGAAGAACCCAAAAGCACGCATGTGGAAGCAAAGAAGGAATTAACAGCAGATACTACACAAGATGTTAGAGAAGGCACAGATTATGAATGTTTTGTGGATAAGGGTGAAGATGAAGAGACCAAAAGGATGCTAATGGAACCAAAGAACATAGCAAAAGAGACCATGCAAGAAATAGAAGGTGTCAAGGAAGCAATGGTCAAAAGAAAAGGCAAAGAGATTGAAAATTTGGCTGATAAGGATGAAGCTGGGGAACTCACAAAAATGCTCTTGAAATCAAAGAAAGAGTTAACAAAAGAAACAAAGCAACAAAGTGAAAAAATCAAAGAAGCTATGGTCAAAAGGAAAGGCAAAGAGACTGAATATTTCGTGGATAAGGGTGAAGATAAAGAACAAAAACGTATGTATGTGGAAGCAAAGAAGGACTTAACAACAAACACTACACAAGAAAGTGAAGATGTCATAGAAGCAACGGTCAAAAGAGATGGCAAAGGTTGTGGATATTTTGTGAATAAGGGTGAAAGTGAAGAACCCAAAAGGATGCATATGGAACCAAAGAAGGATATAACAAAAGAGACAATGCCAAAAACAGGTGTCAAAGAGGCAATGGTCAAAACAAAAGACAAAGAGATTGGAAATTTTGCTGGCAAGTGTGAAGGTGAAGAACACATGATTATACTTATTAAAGACAGGAAAGAGTTACTAAAAGGACCAAAGAAAGAAAGAGAAAATTTCAAAGAAACTATGGTCAAAAAGAAAGGCAAAGAGACTGAATATTTTGGGGATAAGGGTGAAGATGAAGAACCCATAAACATGTATGTGGAAGCAGAGAAGGACTTAACGTCAAAGACTATACAAGAAGGTGAAGATGTGAAAGAAGCAGTGATCGAAACGGAAGGCAAAGATTATGAATATTTTGTGGATAAGGGTGAGGGTGAAGAACTCAAAATGACGAATATGGAAGCAAAGAAGAACATTGGAAAAGAGTCAATGTACGAAACAAAAGGTGCAAAAGAAGCAATGGCTAAAAGAAAAGACAAAGAGATTGGAAGTTTTGCCAAGGGTGAAGGTAAAGAGACAAAAAAGGTGCATGTGGAAGCAAAGAAGGACTTAACAACAATGACAGTGCAGGAAAGTGATGGTACCAATGAAGGCAATGAAAACAAATGCTTTTTGGATGAGATTGAAGGTGAAGAAGCCAACAAGATCTACATGGAAACAAACAAGGATTTTAGAGAAGAGACATCACATGAAAGTGAAAATGTTAAAAAAGTGAAGGTAAAAAGTGAAGGCAAAGACATTGAATGTTTTGAGGATAAGAGTGAAGACAAAGAATCGATAAGAATGCTTATGGGAACAAAGAGAGACTTGACAAAAGAGGAAATGCATGAAAATGACGATGTCAAAGAAGCCATGATCAAAAGGAAAGGCAAAGAGATTGAGTCTTTTGTAGATAACAGTGAAGGTGAAGTTGAAGAACCTAGAAGGATGCATGTTGAGGAAAAGAAAGACCTAACAACAAAGACATTGCATGAAATTGAAGATGCCAAAGAAGCAATGATCAAAAGCAAAGACAAGGAGATTGAAAATTTTGCAGATAAAGCTAAAGGTAAAGAATCAAAAATTACGGAAGCAAAGAAAGACTCGACAAAAGTGACAATGAAAGAAAGTGATGATACCAAAGAAGCAATGGTCAAAAGAAAAGGTAAAGAGGTTGAAAATTTTGTGGACAGGAGAGAAGAACCCAAATGGATGCATACGGAAGCAAAGAAGGACTTAACAACTAAGACAATAGAAGAAAGTGAAGTTGGCAGAGAAGCCATGGTCAAAAGAGAAGGGGAAGAACAGATGGACTATTTTCTGGAGAAGGGTGAAGATGAGAAAGACATAACAAAAGAGAAAATTCAGATAGTAGAGAAGATTAAGCACGGGATTACGGATAATGATCAACAAAATGTACTAGGAAAATCTGAAGTACCAACTGAAGAGGTTCCCAAGCTGGTGGGGGCACAAGATGGAAGTAGAGGACTTAAGGTTTCAAACATGGAAGACCCAAAAGAAATTATGAAAGAAGAAATGGCTGAAACAGAAAGTTTAATGGAAAAGGTTCACGGAGAAAAGTCTAAGAAGAGTGAAGAAGCAAGTAGGGTCATTCAGAAAAACACAGCAACTGAGATCTTACATAAGGAAACTGAGGAGTCCAACAATGAAAGAAAGTCCAGGGAAGGACAAAATGTATCACACAATATAGTCAAAGTCGTATTTGAAGTGTTGGGGACTTTTCAGGCAAAGCTTCCCCAGCAGGTGATGGAAGCAATTGTCCAAAATAACAAGGATAAGAATGAGTATGTTATTGTGAAATTGAAAGGAGAGGGGTCTATAAAGCTGCACGTTGAACCAAATGAGGCTTTTGATGAGGATGAAACTCATGAAAGAAGTGAGAAAGAAGTTAGAAAGCCAAAACTCAAGTCTAGTGACCAAATAAGTGGAAAAGAGAATGTTGATTTTGGGGTATTTGATAGAAGCAAAAGACCAAAATTTCTAGAGATGGGGGAAACACAGGATAAATATCCGGAAGAATTAGAGATGGAATCTCCTGATAGAGAATTGCAATCAACCAAAGGCCAAACTACGAGTGCAAAAGTAGCAAGCGGGGGATTTAAGGAGCTTGAACAAGACAGTGCAAAGGATAAGGCAGAAAAAACAAAGTTGCTACCTTCAAAAATTCAAAGCAAGGGAATTCATGAGTCAGAAAAGGGTGTGAAACAAGACACTATAAAGCCAAAGAAAGAAAAAGGAGAACAATGCACTTATAACATTGGAAGCAATGAAGAGATTGCAAGGTTTCCATCAACTCAACAAACCAAAGTTGGAGGAAATGATAAACTATATGAAGGTGGAAAAGCACAAGCTTCCACTGAATCACAAAAGGAAGGTCCTACCAAGGATACAAGGAATTTAATTGAAATGAAGGAGAATCAAGGGTCTAAACAAAGGAAAACCTTGAAATCAGAAATTCCTATGGAGATACTCCTAAAGAAAGAAGGAAAGAAGGAAGAGGGGTCACCTATGCCTACAGCAAGCCAAAGAAAAGAACTTCGTGAATTATCATTGCCAAGCAAGGACTACAAAATTCCAAAGATAGAGGAAGTACAACAAAAAAGGGAGGGAAAAAGACCCATGCATGCACTAGAAGCAACCACTTCTAAAGAAGGAGAACTTGCACAAGCCATAGCTACACATTCAAAAGCAAAAAGTGAGATTGATGAGCAACAAGTAAATCCACTGCCATCTCCATCTATAAAAATGCGGAGTATAGATCCACGTGAACTAGAAAAGCATGGTTTGAAAGAAGATGGCTCTAAGGCTGTGAGTTTAGATCATATGCAAGAAGGAAAAGAATTCATTCATTCCATAGACAGTGCTGCAGCATCAGAAGTAGTTGCAGATAAAGCGGCTGAACCATCAAAATTTCCAAGTTTATCTTCCAGTCAACCATTTGAAGTTGAAGGAAAGGACAAGATAGATGCTAGTTGTGATGATGAATCTCAAGATTCAGACATGGACTCTAAAGATGGTGAAGCATCAACCAAAGGGGAAACAGACGAAGAAGCTGTACAAAGAGAGACACTTCAGCCAGAGTCCCCTGAAGATCAGCAATGCACACACAAAGCTCTGGAAGAAAGCCATGGAACACATGAAATTGAAGAAGAAAAGGCAGATGAACAAGTAGATGAAGCTGATCAGGAAGACTCTCAACAGTTGGAGGAACAAACAGAAGCCGTTGAAGGGAAGAAGGACCAAAAAAGGTCAAAGAAACTGATTGTTTCCACGATCATAGCCGGATCAGCCCTTCTTGCTTCGGGAATATTTCTCATTATTCGGCACAGAAGATCCAGAAAAGGGTAAGTGTTGGATCATTAAATCTAGTTTCCATTTTTCTATGTGAAGGGAATCTTCCTTAGTGTGCCTGTTTTTCTCTCAGTGCTCAGTGATATTCAAAGTGAGTTGAAGTTCACATTTCTAGTGGAAATTCAAAGGAGAAGAGCATGCAGTGGCTTGTTTGTTCTGTGCACAGCAACATCTTTGTTGTTTTGGTAAGAAAATTGGTATGCATGACTTGGATCTTCTCATGTCTTGTTCTGAGAGAAAAATATGTTGACATGATTAATAGTGGCTCTTGTTGTAAAATGATTTGTAAAATTACCAACAATTTTATCTTCAAATTTAAATTTTCTTCATCCTTTCAATTGGTAACTGTTTTATGTTGGTGTCATAATAATCCATAGTATTTACCATTTTGAAAATCCAGGGAATGGAGTTGTTGTCAGAAATCTTGCTTCCTTGTATGAGTGTGGGGATGTGTTCTGTTTCTCAGTTGCTTTGCTGAGAGGAGGGCTTATACCTGGTAACTATTCTGTTCCATGGATTTATTTTTGCTTACTAGTGTCTTGTCTGTTTTGGGGAAAATTTTTATTTTATCCTTTTCAAACCATTTCTACTGCATCAAACTGTACTTTTGATAATAATAATTTTTTTTCTTCACTTTGTATGATCTGATAGATCTTTGTGACATTGCCTATCTATGTGCATCAGCATTAGGCTTTCATGCAAACAAAAATGTTGAGCATTTGAGCCACTGGTGTTTTCAAAAGCTTAAAGCAACATAATTGCTTTGAAGCATGTATAATTATTTTATCTGTTGTAAATCTATGACTAGATTTGAAGGTGTATTCTTATCATTTTTGGTTACTACATTTGTCTTGTATATAGTGAAGATAACGGCTTTTTTTCCATTTTGGTATAGTTATAGTACTATAAAGATATGCCTCTTTATTAATATTATTCCTAAGCTATTAACCCTTATGTGTGTATTAATTCATTTCAGAAAACAAGCAGTGGTGATGAATTACTGGGATGAGTAGCATTTGTTCTATATGCTGCTTCCATGCTCAACCGGAAGTTAATTTTTGGATGTATGTGAATAACTTACTTGAATTATTTTCAACCATGTTAGTGATAGCTTCATTAATCTTCCACTACATTTTAATTTTTCTTTCCTTTAAAAAGAAATTGTACTGCTGCAAATTTATTGTTCATTCATTATTTGGTGTTTCGTTAGAAGGAATGAGAGGTCGTCCATTGTTATATATGCTATGCCATTGAACTACAAAACATTGCGATTACAACAAATTCCAATATTAGACCCTCATGTATATGACATTGTTCACTACATTAAATTATTTTTTAGCAACCAAACAATAGGACAATAAATTTCATTATAAGGATAAGACCAATTTTTTAAAAAAAATATTTATAATTAATAGTTTCTTAACTCAAAAATCAAATTGCTTGCTCTTAGAAAGTATTTTTTTCTACTCTTTGAAAGGAGCTAAAAGATCATTTTAGCCACCAAAATTTCTGCACTCAACCCTCGATTGATCAAGCACGTGAGCATTGTAGTTTCAATTCTCCATAAAAGTTGAAAAGAAACTTTACAATTCTACTTAAAAACATAAAAATACCTATGAAACTAAAAGAAAAAATAAATATAAAGATAAAAAAAAAATCCGAATAAAAAAAATATAACTCAACACGTGCATAAAAAATAGATTAAAATATCTTTTTAGTTCTTGAAAAATTTATGAATTGTACATTTATTTTCTAATAAATTTTTATTTTTGTTTTTTGATTTTTTTTGAATATTTTGTAAATTTTGCATTTGGTTCATGAAGAAAATATTTATTTTTTATTTATTTCTAGTATTATATTAATTCTTTTAAGTTATTTTGAAATATTTGTAGATTCGTTTTTGGTTTAAGCACTTTTGGATATGACCACCAGTGTTTCTTTCATTATATTATTTTGTCATTAAAAAGGTTCAAGGCGTACAAAAACTTAGGAGCACCATGGGGTATGACCATTGGTCCAAAACTAGAAAGACCAACTTGCACCCACCTATATAAAGGGCCCAACAAGATACAAATGCTGTACACATATGATCTTTTTGAGGCATTTTCTTCTAGCATGTTCTGTTTTCTTCTTTTATTCCCACAATAAAAAAAAAATTACCAATATATTCCTGTTAGGACATTTCATAATTAATTCAGAATAATATTCATAAATAGGTAATTTGGAATATAATTATAGACTACACAATTTGAAACATAGTTTTACTGTAAAATTTTTAAAATATGATTTCAAATTATTCATACTATGGTTATGGATAATGAAATTTAAAATATATAGTTTTAGATTATGTAATTCAAAATAATAGTATCAAAATTTCACGTCGAATAGTCTTATATGTATTGAGAAACAACTGAGTTTTTTTTCTAAATAATAGACAAAGTTATTTATTAAATGCGTTATAATTATAAAGTGTGGAAAAAAAAAGTATGGTGTGTGATAAGTTTCTTTAAATGTAATAAATGAAATAAATCTTTTAATTAGAAAAGATTCTCTATATAATAAATTTTGCTAGGAATGGAATTGAAAGTCTAAGTCTCATATTTGAGTAGAAATGATAAATTTGAGTAACATATAAATAAAATAGACTCACAAATTGGTTGTCTTAAGATTTTAAGTTGAAGGTGACATCAATCTCTTATATAGATTTGACTCCAGTCTCATTCTTGTTTGATTTCTCTGGTGTTTCTTCTCTTGAAAGACCTAACAAGTGGTATGAGATTCGATTGTCTTGGTGACTGGTTAAGACAAGTACAGTTTGATCCTTGTATAAAAGATCTTTTCTCTGACAAATGTTTTAAGCAAGCATGTTCTATTAAATTTGTGAACAGACAAAAATTATATAAGTAATGGTCATTTGTGAGATGCTTGTGAAGGGATTTAATAAAAATAAAAGGACGTATTGATAATTATAAGAAGTTATTTATTTAATAAATAACTAATGTTAACCAATGGAAATTGGTTACGAATATTATTAATAATAACCAATTTAATTATATTACGGATATTATTTTATATCATGGTAAATGTCGTTACATAAAGAAATTAGAATTTTGTGTCTATGCAATTGGTTTAAATTGTGAGGCAAAAACTTCCTACACCCCACCAATATTGACCTGCACCCCATCATAATCATAAAATAAAAAGACAGAATTAGCCTTGCGAAAAGACAGAATTAACCTTCTATCTTTGAATAAAAGTTAAAGTGGTTTAGCATTCTGCACCCCATCGCCATTTTTAATGTAGATGATGGCAGTTGAGCGCGCAGTGGCATACGGCGAAGGACGACAACAGCAAAACACAACAACGGCAAAGGATGGCAACGGCAAAGGACGGCGGTAGGTAAGCGTGGAGTTGCAGGACATGGTGAACGGTGACGACGAAGGTAAGGGTCACTATTTTTACCTTGGACGGCGACAACTGAGCATGGAGGTGCGGGACTGGTGAATGGCGACGGCGAAGATGAAGGTAAGAGTTTTTGTGCCATTTTGGTTTGTGCATTTAGTGTGAAGATTTTTGAGAGGTAAGATTGGTTTGGTTTAGGTATTTGTTGTCGAAGAAGGTTGGGTGTGGATGTGGACGGTGGTGGTGAGATGCGTGTTGATGTTTTTTTATACTCCAGAAAGGTCATTCTAGAAAATTAATGGAGGAGGTGGGAAAATTTGCGTTACAAAACGTGAATTCCGTAATACAAATTCATAAAAGGTATTTCGGAACTATATTCTGGAAAAGGGATTTTGAAAAGCAATTACGAAAAATAATTCCGTAATACAAAATTTGTATTTCGAAATAGCCTTAATTAATTACGGAAAGGACATTCCCGAATACAAACTTTGTATTATGAAATTTTCTTTCCATAACTTATTCCACACACCTCCTTTCAAACTTTGTATTATGAAATTTTCTTTCCATAACTTATTCCACACACCTCCTTTCTTATTACGGAATCAGTATTCCATAATATATTTTCGGAACCCAATTTTCCGAAACACTCAACCTCCGTTTTGCAAAACTCAAGAAAAAAAATCACTCAATCACTTACCTATACCACATGCGTTGTGTTCACAATGTCACCAGCACTTCAACTATGTCGTGTCCGAGCTCAAAGGCCACCGCAAATCTTGCAACGCACCCCTAAATCCGCCACCACCTAAAACCACTCTTTGCACCTCCTTTTATTCAAATATTGAAGACAAGGGCAAATTTCAAAATTTAAAAAAGTTGATGGGGTGCAAGTCAGTATTGGTGGGGTACATAAAGTTTTTGGCAAAGTGTGATCCGTGAGAGTACGTATTTTTTTTTTTTCATTGATCTGTTGGACACTGATTTTTTTTCATGTCAAGATCTTGCGCCCAACAGGATGAAATTGTTAATGTGGGTCACAACTTGATATATTTAATTTTATGATTATTAGTCCAAAAATTGATATATGAGTAGCTTGTTTATCGGTAATATGTTGCACCACCATCTAAATATAGAAATTTTATAGAAACTGTATTATAGTTTATTTTTAAGGTTTCACAAGTATGTATTCTCATATATTTAGAATAGAAAAAATTGTGATTTTTATGGAACATTAATGAGAATTAATTTATAAATTGATTGATTTGTTGGGATTAATCGAATGATAGATTTGTAATCATTAAAATGATCAAATCTTTATATTTTGATTAATTTCAAATTAATGATTATTTTATTTTATTTGAATTAATTGTATGATAGATTTGTAATTACCAAAATGATCAAATCTTTATGTTTTATTTTAATTTCAAATTAGTAATAATCTTTATTTCAATTACCCATAAATGGATGCTAAATTATAAATAATTAACTTATGGGTTAATTGAAGTTCATTATTATCAGGCATTTATGGATCGTCCAAAGGTTGATTAGTTGTTCTTATAATTAATGGACATGATTGTTAGTAGTGAGTATGCATTATTAGTTTTATTTATATATCCAAAGATAATAAGTTTTTCCAATTAGTGCATATGTCTTACCAAATATTATTAGCATCATTATGTTTTGTGTATTAACGTGTCATCCAAAGGAGAACATTATATGCATGTAATATATGTTTGTTGTCTGAATCTGTATATTAAGTTTAATGTATAACTCAAAGTATTAATGTTAGGCATGTGTTAATTGCAGTATTTGTTCCTGTGTCTTTACATTCACAAGTTATGTCTGTTTCAGTATTTAATGGGTTAAATTTCTTTTATTGGAGTGAACAAGTCCAATTTCACTTAGGTGTGTTAGATTTTTTCATGTTGAGAAGCATGCTACTATTGATGCTAGCAGCACTGAAGAGAAAACCCATTATAAAGTCTGGGAAAGGTCAAACAGACTTAGTTTGATGTTTATGCGAATAAGCATAGCAAATAATATTAAGTCAGCTCTTCCCAAAACTAAAAGTGCAACAAAATTTATGAAATTTGTAGAAAAGTGCTCCTAAACTGCTGATAAGTCTCTTGCTAGGACATTAATGAATACTTTAACCACCATGAAATTTGATGGTTCTCTTACTATGCACGAAAATGTCATTGAGATGACAAATATTACAATAAGACTTAAGTCTCTTGGAATGGCAGTAGATGAGAATTTTCTCGTGCAGTTCATTCTGAACACATTACCTTCTAAGTATGGTCCTTTCCATATGAACTATAATACCATGAAAGATAAATGGAATGTGCATGAATTGCACGGTATGTTAGTTTAGGAGGAGACTAGACTTAAGAATCATGGAAACCATTACATTCATTATGTGAATAATCAGGGAGCTGGAAAGAAAGCTTATAAGAAACGTGAAAAGGGTAAATTACTATTAAAGATTACAGAGTCCTCTACAAAAATCCAGAAGAAAAATGACAAATGACATTTCTTTGGGAAGTATGGACATTTCTAGAAGGATTGCTCAAAACATAAAGTTTGGTTCGAAAAGAAAGGTGAGCATAATGCTCATGTATGTTTTGAATCAAACTCAACTGAAGTTCCCCATAATACTTGGTGGATTGATTCTGGATGTACGACTCACGTTTCTAATATGATGTAGGGATTCCTTTCAACCCGGACCATAAAACCAAATGAAAAGTTTGTGTTCATGGAGAATAGAGAGAAGGTTCCAGTGGAAGCTGTCAGGACTTATCATTTAATCCTTGACATTGGATTTCATTTAGACTTGTTGGATACTTTTTATGTACTTAGTATCTCTAGAAATTTAATTTCCTTGTCTAAACTTGATGTTATTGGATACTCTTTTAAGTTTGGGAATTGTTGTTTCAGTTTATATAAGAGTATTTTTATTATTGGATCCGATACACTTTTTGATGGTTTATATAAATTGAATCTTGATAATTTATATGCTGAAACTCTTATGACTCTGCATCATAATGTTGGCACTAAACGTGATTTAGTAAATGAGTGTTATGCTTACTTGTGGCATAAGCATTTGGGACATATTTCCAAAGAAATGATGGAAAGGTTAGTAAAGAATGAAATTCTTCTGAATTTAGATTTTATTGATCTGAATGTATGTGTGGATTGTATTAAAGGCAAACAAACAAAACACACAAAGAAAGGAGCCACAAGAAGTAGTTAGCTTCTTGAAATTATACACACTGATATATGTGGTCCTTTTGATGTAAATTCTTTTGATAAAGAGAAGTACTTTATCATTTTTACTAATGACTTTTCATGTTATGGACATATCTATTTACTGCATGAGAAATATCAAGCAATAAATGGCTTGGAAGTTGAAAGGCAATTAGACAGAAAGGTGAAAGTTGTCAAATCAAATACAGGTGGTGAGTATTATGAAAGATATGATGAAAGTGGTCAACATCTTGGTCCGTTTGCTAAGTTCCTTAAGAAATGTGGTATTTGTGCTCAATACACGATGTCGGGTACACCACAACAAAATGGTGTGTTAGAAAGGCGTAATCACTTTTGTTCAAGAATTTCATTGTTGACACACCATTTTAATCTATTTTAATCTATTATTTTGAGCAATCCTTCCAAAAATATCCATACTTCCCACATAAATGGCATTTGTCATTTTTCTTCTAGATTTTTGTAGAGGATTTGTAACCTTTAACGGTCCTTTACCCTTTTCACATTTCTTATAAGTTTTTTTTCCATCTCCCTGATTATTCACATAATGAATGGGGTGGTTTCCATTATTCTTAAGTCTGGTCTCCTCCTGAACTAACATACTGTGTTATTCATGTACATTCCATTTACCTTTCATGGTATTATAGTTCATCTGGAAAGGACCATACTCAGATGATAATGAATTCACAATGAACTGCACGAGAAAATTCTCATCTACTGTCATTTCAAGAGACTTAAGTTTTGCTGCAATATTTGTCATCTAAATAACATGTTTGTGCATAGTACGAGAACCATCGAATTTCATGGTGGTTAAAGTATGCATTAATGTCACAACAAGAGACTTATCAGCAGTTTGGGAGCATTCTTTCACAAATTTCATAAATTTTGTTCCACTTTCAGTTTTGGGAAGAACTAACTTAATATTATTTGCTATGGTCATTCACATAAACATAAAACTAAGTCTATTTGACATTTCCCATACTTTATAATGAGTTTTCTCTTCAGTGCTACTAGCATCAATAATAACAACAGGCTTCTCAACATGAAAAAACATATCAAGATCCAACACACCTAAGTGAAATTGGACTTGTTCACTACAATCAGAAAAATTTAACTCATTAAATATTGAAACAGACATAGCTTGCAAAGGTAAAGATATAGGAACAGATACTGCAATTAACACATGCCTAAAATCAATACTTTAAGTTATACATTAAATATACTATACAAATTCAGACAACAAACAGACATTATATGCATACAAATATACTAATGTTCTCTCTTGGGTGTTACATTAATACGAAAAACATAATAATATTAATATTATTTGGTAAGACATGCACACTAATTATAAAAATTTATTATCTTTAGATATATTAATAAACTAATAATGCATACTTACTACCAACAATTATGTCCATTAATTATAAAAATAATTAATCAACCTTTTGGTAATTCATAGATGTCTTATAATAACAAACTTTAATTAATTCATAAATTAATTATTTATAATATAACATCTATTCTATGAATAATTGAAATAAAAATATCACTAATTTGAAATTAAAATAAAACATAAAGATTTGATTACAAATCTATCCTATAATTAATTTTAATAAAATAAAATAATCATTAATTTAAAATTAACAAAAAAAACATAAAGATTACAAATTTATCAAATCAATCAATTCATAAATTAATTATTATTAATGCAAAAACTTTTTTTTCTAATCATATCATTATACTCACTTTTAAAACTCTAAAGAAACCACAAGAAACCATACTGCCGTGGCTGATATAATTTAGATATAGGTGCGGGCAACTTGATTCAAATTAATTGTACCAAATTCACGGTACTATCCAAATTCACGTAATTAAAATCTCCAATTTCCATTTGTGTAAGGCACACATGTTTTGCTTTCTTACGTAAAGAAAAGAAAAAAGGATTTGCTGCATCCCGAAATCACACACCTTCGCCTAGGACTCTTCTATACCCGTTAGATGAAAACCGACAGGGCCTTACGCGGCCAAGATAACCTTATAAACGAGATTTTATCCCGTGCAGAGAAGAAAAAAATATAAAAAACATAAAAATAATAATAATAATAATAATAACTGCTATCTTAATTTAAAAATAAATCATTAAATTTTTCTCCTACAACAAAAGATTAGAGAGATCTCTCCGTTAGAACGCTTGTTTTACACAAGTAATCCATTCACAAAAATATTTTTTTCTTTTTTAAATTAGGGTTCATACAAATTGGAAAAATCATTATTTATGAAGAATCATAAATTTAATCTATCTATATCACATGTAATCCATCATAAATATTCTACCAAATCTTAGAATTTATGATTCTTAAATAAAAATAATATAGAATAATAAGAGAGACTTACTTGATCTATGAGTGATCCAATTAATTAAACTTCAATCTTCTTCTTCCAATCTATCTCTTTCTTTATCACACACTTGATAGTTAATTGTGAAGAACTCTCACATTATAGAGATAGAACTTTAATTCCTTTATGTAACCAATGTTCATCAAGTTAGTTACCATAAGATATTATAAGATAATATTTGTAACCAATTTCCATCAAATTGATTATTATCAATAATATCTGTAAGTAATCTCCATCAAGTTGGTTACTATCAGTTATAGTTATTTATTAAATAAATAAACTTCTCTTAATTACCAATGTCTTTTTATTTTTATTAAATCACATACAGGCCTATAATGATATTTCACATTAGTTACCTTATGAAATATATTTATTTATTTTCTAACATAAATTGAGTAGAAATTAAAAAAAAAAAAAAGTTAAGCAATATATGAGAAAAAAAGATCCACAAACTCATTGTCTTAACCTTAGGTTGAAGGTGACATTAATATTCCTTATGTAGGTCTAACTTAGATCACATTCTTATTTGATCTTCCCTAATATTTCAATTCAAAATTATGGTGATAAAACATCTCACTTCAACCACAAACATAAACATAAAAGGGGCTATGTAATGCTTAAGTGAGGCATCAGATCTTATATTAGAAGCAAAACCCCCTACTCAGTTCCTATATTGACATTCAAGAGAGGGTTACTTGACAAATTACTGTTAAGGCTTTGTTTGGTTGGGGGAGTGGATTTGAGAGGATGGATTTACGGGAATTTGAGCAGATTGTGAGTAGATGAGAAGGTTTTTTAGATTAATGGATGGATGGTAAGATTTGAAGGGATTTGAGGGGGTTGGTTATGAAAGTTTGGGATTGATTTGATAGATATTATAAATTTGTTTTTATTTTTCTAATTGATATATTTCTGAAATTACTAATTAACCCTTGTGAAATAAGATGGTAAAAAATTAAAATGAATTGGATTAAATTAATTTTAACATAAAAAATATAGAAATTGAATCAACTAACTAGATATTTTTTAGTAAGTTGATAATGATTTTATTTAATCCAACCAGTGAACATCTTTACTTTTGTGTTTTAATAATTTTATATTTAAAAGAAAATAAAACTGTTTTTAAGATAAATAAAAAATATTTTAAATAACATCTTATCCTCTCAATTTCATCATAAATATTGAATTAAATAAGGAGACAAAAATATATTTTTTTCTAATTTACTTAAATTAAACATTAAGTAAACATATTTTCATCGATAAAAAAAATGAATAAATAGAAAACAATATAACATGTATAATATACTTTTATTATTTCTTCTATAAAGTAAATAATTTATTGATTTAATTATTTCACGTCAATAATATAATTATGAATGGATAGATTGTATTGAGTATGGGTAAATTGAAGGGAGATTAATTATATTATAGCTGTCTTGGAAAAAAGGAAAGGAAAGTATTATGAATGGAAAATATATATATATATATATATATATATATATATATATATATATATATATATATATATAAAATTATTAGAATCAATTATTTGATGAATTAGGTAAAAATCAGTTTATTTTTCATATATAATATATATTGTTACAATAAATATACATTAATGCTAATAATTGTTTCTAGTTTATAATTTATACCTTCTTTACATTTTTTCTTTACATTTTTTTAATTATTTTCATAATTTTCATTTCATTTACAAGGACTATTTTGTAATTTCCAATTTCATCCCTTCAAATCTCTTCATATCATTGAAGATGCAATCCTGCAAATCTCTCCTGATCCATCCTCCAAAATCAGGTCAACCAAACAACCTTCATCCACTCAAATCCATCTTCTTGAATAGTAAATCGCCTCAAATCAGTCCAACCAAACACAACTTTAAAGCTCATTATTGCTTATGAGAAATGTACTATATAGTCAACCAAATGCACTAACCAAACTTAATATTATGAGATGGCCGACCGAGATGTCCATCTCAGTCAGTCACAGGTAGGACCTTTTGAGGCACTGGTGGACGAACAACACATGCGCTCATCACTTATGTGACGCGTGACAGTCACACGCGCGAGACACGTGAACGACATGTACAACAAATTTAGGTTAAAACAAATATAACAAATTGGGCCTTATTTTGGACTGAGCCCATTGAATCTAAATGTTCCAAGCCCATTACAACACCCATAAATATAAATTTCAATCAGCACACAAATAAGGTACTTCTAAACTTTATTATAAACCACCTTCCTCTAGATTGGCTCTTATTTATTTTTAAAATATTTTGATTTGTCAAATATTGATTTCGCATTATTAATTACTTATACATAGGCTGTAAATTAAGGAAAATAGGGTTAATGTCAAAAAATAACATTCCAACTTAGAGACTGAAGTCATAAGATTGAACAATAAATACTAAAATTGCACAAATATAAAAAGTAAAGTGTACCAAATGATTTCATTTTCTCTACCATCTCTCTTCTCCACGAATTAGTCAAAGTTGTAGTGGACTAACATTCTGACTTTTGATATTAGTCTCACTCTTGAACTGTTTTCCTTTGACTTTTTTGCAATTTGAACATAGTCTTACTCGTGCATGAAAGAAAATTTGAGTTAAAATAAATCTCTTCATAATGTAAAGAATATAATTATCCCTAAATTAGATAATCTCTTAAATCTTTAAAATGGTATTCTTTTAATATGAGTTATATATTCAACATAACTTTTATTCTTGGAGAATCAAAACGCATTTGAGAATTCACGTAAAATAATAGGATTTTAGGAAAAAAAATATATTTTCTTAATTACCATGATTTGACTTTTTCTTTTCTAACAAATAAGACACTTGCATATTTATGTGGGTCGTCTATACCATCTCTTAAGGTGGTGATTATTTTTCCTTTCATATTTTTTTTTTATTTTTTAAAAACGTATATCATTGAAACATTTGTTTGACCACTAGAAATGACCCAATAACAAGAATACTGAATCATAAAATGAAATCTCAAATTTAATCTTTATAATCGTTATTGTATCTAAGAAAACTCTATGACTAAACACGAGAAGTGAAGTATTTTTCTAACGTAGATTCACATCTTAATTAATTACATTGTAAGGGATTAACTTACTTTTTGCCAAATTTAACTGTCGTAACGCACTTATTGACTTCTTTATCCAATCAATTTTAGCATATTTTAGTGAAAAGAAAAAAAGAGGTCAGAGATCACAACGTTTGGCAGAAGAACTGTGATTTTACATTATTTGAGAGGACGAATCCCAATAGTGCAACAAAAGAATAAATTGACTTGTGATGAAGAAGTCACACCTTGACCAGATCCAAGAAATAATGTCATAATCTAGCAAAGAAAATAAATTCTAGATGATAATTGACTAAGTCAATGTCAAAGCACTTTATGAACTTTGACTGGAAACACAATCTCTTAACTGATTCATCGAACTCAGTCTTGTGACAGATTTCATCTCTAGCACACCACTACTTAGTTGCTGTCACATCTACATATAAAATACTAGGATCAAAGGTCCAAATAACACATAAATATTTGAATTATCTGTTTGAATGTTTCTTCACAGATTTTCCACTTTTGTAGAGTAAATAGTATATATGGGAATAAATTGGTGAATAAAATTTTTATTAGAACATGTTTTCTCAGATTGAGGGTGAATTTTGTAGTAATGATAAAATTGTCTTAATAACTTGGTCATTATGAACTCCAAATGCAGAAATTATATTTTTTATATGCAAAGAGGAGACTAAATGCAATGAGTTTCTTTCTCCATATTCCTTGCATGGCCCTGGAATACCTTAGTTTTTAGTTTGTCCAGCTTATTCAGCAATTTCATTGTGATTAACCTTTGAGAAAATTAATTGATCTCAAAAGTCTTTCAAAATACTCTGCTCTAGCTAAATATCTTTGCAAGCAGGGGTTCCAATTTGCAGATAATATCAAACCACAACATCCATTTATTCCATTTTTCTTTTGGACACTAAGTTCTCAATACATCAATTATGAAATATTCAAACATATATGCTTTGGTTGGTTTTGAGGGAAAAATATAGACTAAATGGAAATAGGAAGGATCAATAAATAAAAAACAAGATTGAAAGTTTAGTTGTTTAGTAGAACAGAAATAAATGAAAAAAAAAGAATAAATATCTTCAAAATTATGTAATTAGATTGATTTGATAGAAAGTATAGAGAAATAAGAGGTCAATAGAAATAAGTGCTGAAATAGTATAATAATTCCTACACATTATTTCTTCTCTCCCTCTATACTCTATTACACACACCCTTTGATCATTCCTAAATTTTTCAACCTCAACAAACCCTGAAACACTCAACCTCACCTCTTTCTATGAACTCAAATCCCATCTACATCTTCATAGAAATTCATCTTTTGTACATGGATTACTTCTCATTTTGTATGTATATGCCACTACAAGCTCTCTCTGATTCTCATCAATTTGTTATCTTCACCTCCATTTTTTATGCCTGCTCTTGTTGGTTTCCGGGTTATTGAAGATCTAAAAACGGATTTGGAATGGATACAGTGATTAATTTCACACATTCATACAGTTAGGAAATCAGAAAAAATTCGTATTTATCTTAGTGGATTGATAGGCATTCCATCACAATAAATATTAAGGAAGCGAAAGTGTCGGTGAAGAGATAGTAGCCAAAGGGACCATCACAAATACAGTGTGCAGTTAATATTTGAGTAGATTTGATGGGAAAGAGAGTGAACTTATGAGTGAGGAGCTAAAGTTAAGCATATTCAATTTTAGGGAACAAACTCAACACGCTTCATTTTTTCATTTACAATACTTCAATTCAAATTCTTGAGTAGAATCAAACTTCTTGTGGATGAGTCATATCTTTTATGTAAAAATGCTATATAATTACAATAATATAATTCATTTACATTTTATATAAACTACAAAAACAAAAAAGATCACACCAACCAAATAGTTGCAAGTGCAGGAGCTATAAAAGGAAAATGTATTGAATTACACATACAATCAGAATGAGCTATAATGAGGATGCAGCAAAACGCTGAGAAAACTGATTATACAATAAGCCACATCACAGCACAAAAAGAGAAAAGAGAAAAAAGCATAGACCACAAAGGTCTACTTCAAATATCCTAAACTCTATACATTTTTTCGTTGTTCATAGATACAAGAATCCTCCCCTTTACATACCTTACTATTATAATGATATCCTCAATTGAAATCACCATATCCTCTTACCACTCATTGGTTATCCTCCTAGTCATCTTTTAGTCATTCACAAGCATCACTCATCTAAGCAAAATCAGGCTATGATCTCAAATTGCAATGTTGAGTTAAGCATCAACAAACAAACAAACACTGTTTTTTACTTTTTACCCTCTGCCATGTGTGTCAAGCCCTTCAGTTCTGCTGCGCACAATTCTGTGAAACACCTCCCTCACTTGGCGTTCCATAGGGTCCAATCCATCTTTCAAGGCTTCACAAACCCTTGAAACATCTTGCACTCTCTGCCTAACCTCTTCTGCCTTCTTCTCACTCAAAGGAAACTGCACAGAATCAGCCAACTCATTGATCACTCTAGCACACTTCTCAATCTGGTGAATCTCCTTCAGCAGCCCACAGGTGTTCTTCCTCTCCCTCTTCTTTGACTCCTCCACGATCCGCTCGTGCAGCGCCACCACCGGAGCCGCCCACAGGAACTGCCTCGGCACAGAGAAATGGAGCCCCAGCCCCCGGTCCTGGCAGGGAATTGCAGCCACAAGTGCCCACATAACAAACACCAGAATACAACTCATTGTGTAAATAGGCAATGCAAGGCCATTGGTGGCAACAACATCATTAGCCTTAGGAGGGGACAAGTTGTTCCCAATGGCTTGGAGCTGCCTAGCAGCAGACCAATTCCTTGACACACTCCAAGAAAGTGACCTGAAATGCCCAAAGGAATTATGCTGATTATTGCCATGGTGATGATCCCTTGAACCATTGCTGTTTCTACCAAAGGACCTGTTCCTATGAGCTATTGAACCACTGGAGTTGGATTCCTTATCATCAAGCATTCCAATGGCCAAGTCAACAAGCGCCTTCTTGGCACGGCGAAATTGGCCCTCACCAATACTCCTCTTCTGATCCAATGCACAGATAACAATCTCCAACAGCTTCTGCCACTGCCTAATCTGCTCAACCCCATCACGGATTGCGTTGCACACATCAAGTGCCTTCACACCCCTTTCAAAGAACTCACCCACCATGCGATCCAGGGGAGGGTGCTTCAACACCTGAGCCCTGTGGTTGTGGAGAATCGCCCTGAACTCCTCTTGGCAACACAGGAACGAATCCAGCAGCTTCCTAACCCATGAAAGCGAGAGCAATTCCCCGCTTTCAACTGAAGATAGCTCCAGGAACCGCTCAGTCACATGCTTCTGAAACAAATCAAGCTCCTGCTCCATGCTTGAACCCTCCATGGAGTGAACCTGAACCCCACGAAGATTCAGAACAGAACCTTGAAATTCCGCCGTAGTTCGCATCCTCGAACTCAAGGTTTTAAACAGCAATTATAGTTTCGTCACGATTCTCGGTATTGTGAACAAATGCGACCGATTCAACCACAATTGCAGTTATAGCAACTCCAAAAACCTTAAAGTTGCAGCCAAAATCACGATCGGACAGTTTTTCATAACCTTGCTGACCCACACAGGAAGATCACAGACCCAGTTGTCAAATTACAAATTGAATCGGAAAGTATGGCACTTTCTCTCCAAGTTGAAAGCTTTAGTGAGAGACAATGGAATTGAAACCCCCAGGAACGAGAAAGAAATTTCAGTGCAAAAAGGGGAAAGTGCAGAACTTCGAATTGGGGAAACCCAGAAACGAAATTCGAATAGGATTGGGACCCAGGTGGGAAGGGGTGATTGGATTGAGAATGTGGGAAAAAGTGAGAAACTTAGGAGAGGAATGAGACAAAGAGTGAAGGAAGAAGCAAGGAAATTGGATGAGGGTTCTGAACCCAGATGAAAGGGTTATATATTGGGGATAATCGGAATTTGGACCGCGTTTAATGGTTGTTGAAAAATTAAACAATAAAATCGAAAAAGCTTGAAAAAAAAGGGAAAATAAAAGAAAATGATTTGGTTAAAAGCTATTTCCAGAAGGAAGTAAAAATTTCATTAACTTTAAATTTTGGTTGTTAGCGGAAGTTAAGGTTGTGTGGAGGGCAATGTTTGCCAAGCCGTACACACGTTTGGGACACGGTGGCAATATCTCATTCTTCAATTCTAAATCCAATTTAATTGATCTTAATTAAAAAATTAAGACTAAGTTATATTTATTAAACTCTAAAAAGAAAGGTAGTAATGATAATTAGTATACGGATTTCATGATGATAAATTGTACCTTTTTTTTTTTTTATAATTTTACTTTCTTATTATGTGCACACAGATTACCTTAGCTCTTTAATATGCACTATAATTAAGTTTTTAACTTTTTGTTAGATAATATTGAAGAAAATTTAATTACATAAAAGGAGATAATAAAACAAAACATAATCAATATTATTTGATAAGATATACATTATAATCGATTATGCATATCGTACCACATGTTTTTCAGGCACATGAATTTCTTTTTATTCTTCTCCCCATCCATTATATATACTTTGAAATGTAATTTAATTCAAAATTAATTTAATTTTTTTATTTCTTAATTTTTTAGTCATCTTGATCATTGATTTATTTTAAGAAAATACCAAATAAACTATACAAAAAATAAAATATTTAGATAATAAATAAAAAAGTAATATAACGTGAATACTATAATTTTCTTCCAATTTAATCTTCACTTCTCATTTTTTTTATTTGAAACTTTTTGTATGATAATTTAATTTTTTAATTGATATGTGGAATTTTTCTTGACATAGTTTGCGATTGCTTATTTAAATATATTAATATAAATAATTTTTATAAAATAGTAACTTTATAATTGATCATCTTTTAATTTTGATTCATACTTATTTTTTATTAAATTAAATAAAATATTTAGTGAATTATAATATTCTTCAATTATTCTAACTTTTCTGTCATATCAATTAAACTTATTACTGATTCTTGATTTATCTTCATTCACTTTCCATATTTTTAATTATTTTTGTTTTTCACTTCCTCCTCAATTCAAATAAAAAAACAAAGGGAAAGGTTACTATATGTTAATGATTATTTGAATTGATTTATGTTGAAAAAACAAAGTTTCAATAAGATTCTTTATTTCATAAATGCGCGGTTCAAAAATCGCATTCATTTATTTAATGAAAAAAAATGGATCTGACCCACATCATCATTAGATAACGCCGTAACGGTTTTTGGTCAAGATAATCCCCTGTTATTTTCTTCCTCCTTTTTCGATTTTAACATTTTCTTTCTATTGATATTCCCAAATTTGTTTTAGTATTTTTTTTTATTAGGTCATAAATATATAATAGTATTTATATTTTAAGATTCTGCATTAAAATACTGTAATTTTATCTCGTATTTATTAGAATGAGTAAAAATTTTAAAATTATATATTTAGGTAAATCATTTTTCTCTATAATGATTGGGTATATAATAAATTGTGATTTGGATTCAAAATTTTCAACACAGAATCTTTCTTTAATTAAAATTATCTCCAACAACACGATTTAGTGTTCATTGGACGTCATACATCCTGAATATAATTTTAATTAACAATAAAGATATCAATGAAGAAGATGATTTATTTGTAAACTTTTACAACTCAGTTTGATATAAACACAACTTTTCTTAATTTAAGATTGTTACTGTTAATTAAATTTGTGCTAAATCATTAAAAGTCATTCTTAAATATGATATTAAAATCATTAAAAGTATATTCAAAATTAAATTTATTGAATCTATGTATCATTTATATCGAGTCCTGTCATTTCTTATACTTATATTCTTTACATAAAAAAATAGATTAGAAATTATATATAAACTATAAATAAGATGAATCTAATTATATAAATAAGTTAAACATTATTTTACTATCCTGATTTTCTGGTGTGATGGGGCTGCGTGTTCAGAAGTTGGGGAACCGTGATGCATGCATCACCACGTGGAGAGTGGGTCACGTGGTTAAACGTCACTGTCAGGTGACTCAATCACTAATAGAATGGGACTGGGTCTACGTTGGCATGGCGCGTGGCAAGGACGACGACTTGGTCTCGCGTGGGAAGGGTAGGTTTCTAGAAAAAGGACGATGATGACGTGTGATGCTAATATTCCTTGGTCACCAAGCTATTAACACGTCTCCTTCATCACTTCCCTATTTCTATTTTCTATTTCTAATTTCAAATTTTCCACTTATTAATAATCATTTTTAGTTTAATACCAACACTTAGTACAAAAAAAAAAGTAAATGGTATTTTTGAATTTTTTATGAGATCTTCATATTTTAGTGTTGCATAAAATACTTTATGTCTCTATCTTATTTTTGTTTTGATGTCAACAAAATTGTGTTACACCAAGACCTTTTCTTTCGTTTTTTTAATTTACTTTAATTTTTGAGTAAACAATAATGGAAATATAGTTCCTTTTTCAGCTAAACCTTTTTTTTATTATATTAATAGTTTGTTATGATTTATATATTTTCAGTATTTTATAATTCCAATTTACTGCATTTACACTATAATTGGTTTTAATCAGACGTGGTCCACAAATTTATTTCTCTATAAACTAATTTAACACAAGACTTTTTTTTTCCCTTTTTTAATTTACTTTAATTTTTGAGTAAACAATAATGGAAATATAGTTCCTTTCTCAGCTAAACCTTTTTCTTATTATATTAATAGTTTTTTCTTAGTTATGTATTTTCAGTATTTTATAATTCCAATTTATTGCATTTACACTATAATTGGTTTTAATCAGACGTGGTCCACAAATTTATTTCTCTATAAACCTAATTTCTCTTCTTCCAGTGTTACAAAAATAAGTTTCGACAATAACTATTAATCATTTATCTTTTTCTTAATGAACTTTCATCTATCTTTAAAAGGATCTTTTATGTGGGGTATTAAAAAAACATAAATATCTTCTGATAATTTATTTAGATCAATTACTTAACCAAATGCTGGTTTGCAATCCATTTTTCCTAATTGAACTGAATTTTATAATAATATTCCAAGGTTGAACACATAATCTGATTAAACCACGTTTTTTCATATTTAAGAAAGTTAGATAATTATCAATAATATGATATTTCATTTTTATGATTTTAATTAAATTATATATAATTCTCTGAAAGAGAATCTAACATTTAACTTATTATGATTGACATCTTATCTTCATAATCATTAATTTCTGAGAAAGTGAAAAGAGAACTAAAAAAGAAATAGAAATTGAAATAAAATGAAGAATAATAACCTCACAAATTAATACAATAATTTGATGGAGAAACAGGTTCTAGAAGTAGAGGAAGAAAATCTGAACCAAAAAATTATTCAGAAAAGACTTGTTTGTTTGATTCTCCTCTGCTTAATAAGAAAAGCAGCATTTAGATTATTAAACAAATACACCTTCACGTGTCTGCTAGATTCCTCTTTCCTAGGTTTTGAAAATGTTACACTTAGTTCTTATAATTTGTGCCTTTTTTTCTTAGAATTTATAAATTCACTCTTGGGCAGTGTGATTTAATTCCTCTATGAATTCTATAATACACTTGTACGTGTTTTCTACAAGTAACAAAATAATAATTTAAAAAATTGGCACAAACATATAATAAACTTATGTGTAGTTTAGCATTTTATACACTTTTTAGAGTTATTTTTAATTTAAAACATGATTTTGTTTAACTCAGACGACAAAATCAACATTAAAAAACGTACTTGCACTATTAATTTAATAACAAAATTATACTTAATTTATTAAATTGTATGATAATTGTTTAAGTGTGTAAATTACTTTTAACAGGTACTACAGCTCTCTGTTTTCAAATTTCAATGATATATGACAAAAAGTATTTACTGGCATATGGCTGGCATACCAACAAATTGTAGATAAGAAACTCATCCCATTTTTCTACAACACAAAATTTCAAAACCCAAAAGTTAAATTAAAATCCTTAATTAGATAGAGAAAGCAAAATGGACCTGATTATTTGGTAATTAGTGATAATTATGCCTTTTAAACTATGTAAGGAGAGGTTTATGTTTTAGAGTGTAAATGAAAAATATTATATTCAAAGAGGCGAACCACATTTAAGATATTTTATATTTTCAAAGAAATTAGTCTTCAATAATTGGTCAGAGGATATTTTTAATATAAGAACAAGGAAAACAAAGAATTTGATGCCCAAAAATTCTGTATCGATATCTAATAATTAGGTAAGTAATTTAGATGGTGATGATGAACCGTCAAACATTATCCTTTAAATTAAGCACAAAGCATATGTGTGATGTAGCTTTGATTAACCATCAAAAATTGGGGTATGAAATTTTTTATTCAATTATATGATGTAGGTGTTAATCATATGACACTTTCATCTCTATCTTTATCCACACACAGTTAACAGAAGGAACTCTATCTTTTTAGAAAAATAATGTGTATAATGAAAACAAAAGAAACATAAAAAAAAAGAGAATAAAAATATAAGTATAATATATGATGTTATTAAAAATAGAATAGAGTAGAGAGTGAAAATAAGAAGGAAGAGAAAGTCTGTGTATTGTGAGCATTTTTCAAACTTTAATACTCATTTTAAAGAAAATACTTAAGCATGTTCAAGAATAAATGTAGATAATTTTACCTAGATATTATATAAATGAGAATAATTCTTAATTTTACGATACAAATTAGTTTTATAAGATTTATTAAAATTTAAATTTACTTTTTAATATAGTATTAAAATATATTTTAATAATATTTACTAGATTTATTATATTATAACTATCACGTTATTATTATATTTATAAATATCTAATCACACTATATATATTTCGATATGAGAACGTATGGTAAAAGTTTTACATAAAATATTAGACTGATATTATTTATTTTTATTTTATCAACAAAAAACTATTTTTTATTAAAGCTTATGTTTATCATAATAAATAAAATTTAAAACAGCTTAGTTAATTTTTTGGAAGAGTTAAAAAGGCTAAATTTTGTAAAAAAGAATTCTAAAACACAGATAATAAGATGTATTTTATACTTTGTTTAAAACATGTGAAACCACAAATAGTCAAGTCAAGAAGCAGAAAAGAAGCACAAGTCATTCGATTATTCAAATTCGGTCATTTAGAATCTTCTAAAATGTGAAGAACATAGAAAAAAAATATGGCAATACATAATAACATTTACTATTTGCCTCTTTTCAGCTGCTAAAAAGGGACAAGAAAAGGTTATTTCTATAATTAAAATAACGGATTATCGGTTTTTTTTTACATCTATTATAGATACCAGCAGGAATATATGTAATTTCCCAATTGTATTTATATTTAGATTAAGTGGAAAAATTGTGAAGTTATTTTGAATAAAATATTTGTATGATTATATATGTTATTAAACAAAAAATTATTAATTTATTAAAGAATAAAATTTTGATACAAAAAATAGTCATGAAAAATATCTGTTTTATATGATATATATATTCTACCCAGTCAAATAAAAGATATATTTTCAACTTTTGTACTATATTCATTTTCCTTTCTGTAAAATAAGTTACAAAATCATATCAAGTTTTACTTCTTTTATTCCTTAAATCGAACGTGCTTCTAGTTATAAATTTTCTATACGGTCGTATACGAGTTTCTAGAAGTGAAAAAAAAAATAGAATCTTCGAGAAATATTAAAAACACTTAGCTTTATAAAAAAATTAAGAAAAAATAGATTGTCCTTGGTTTTCTTTTAGCATTAAAAATGTACATGTAATTTATACTTGTGTGATGTGGCAATTACAGGGTCATATTTGCATAGAAAAAAAGTGATGTTGAATTCGAAAACACCTTTTATGTAGTTATTTATATCTGAACTTTTCAATGCATCGGCAATAATTGTTCTGGAATTGGACTTGTTCACATGTGAAAAGAAGGTCAAGTCAAAGTTTTACTTAGCTTAGTCCAATTGCAACTACAAAAAGAAGTCATTTACGAAAAGACAATATTGACCTCATCGCATGCAATGGTGTTAGTCTTCTCTTCGAAAACCAAAGTAGTAATTGTATTCATTTGCTAGGTTATCACACAACCATATATTTCCCTTTGTTGGACTCCATTCAGTAAAAAAGAATTCCTAAATGGAGATTTAAAATATTAAAGGATTGTATCATTTGCTTTTAGCTCTATCAAACATTTTTTAAAAAGACTTATTCAAAATAAACAAAATATTAGAAAGATTAAAATAAAAAATTACAGAAATCAACATGATATAACCAGAATAAAAATTAAACCATTAATAGTCGAGTTTATTTATTTATTTTTCTCTATCAAACTATAGTTTTTTACAAAATAACACTAGTTATGTTTTTGTCAGTTACACTCTTACTTTCTGACCTAATCTTTGATTAATTTATATAAATAGATTTATTGCACTCTTAGTTTTTACAACTTAAGTTGGCATTTATACCTTTTGTCCTAACTAATCTGTAGTTAAAATTTCTACATAAATTAAGAAAAGCAATAAGTACTCGTCTTTTTATAAAATTCATTAAAGTGGTCTCACTCTCAATAAATATATTAAATGAATAGTGAGGTAATTGTTGTGTTTGAATAGTTAACATATTAATTTATTAGGAAAAAAATAGTAAAGTACATGTTAAAATGAGAATATTAGTAATAAAATCTTCCTATACCCACCGTGCCATTTCTTTTTGTACTATCACAAAAACCAACGTAGCAATTTTGGGTTCAAGAGTTCCATGATGAATTACCAACAAAAACCCTAATTGCCTAGTGAGTTCCAATGTAGAAGAGCAGGCTCCTAAATAAAGAGTATGTAGGGAAAAAGAACATAACCCCCCAAATTGCATCATCACACTCCAATCCAAAATAGCAAAGTCGGTGGTAATTCAGATGTTGGCTTCATAGCTTTTTGTTAATGCATTTTCTTGACCACATGATAAAGTGGGGGTCGGTGTGTGGATAAGATGATATATATATATTTTCTGAAGTCTATAGTGTAGAGTTTTCCATAGGGTCTTGATAGGTAGTTGGTTAGGTGTGTTCCCAAAAGGGTCTAAAATAACAATACTCTTCTCTCCTAGAGATTATCAGATAACCCTAAATAACCTCAATTAATCTTCATATGGCAAATAATTAAGTGTAATAATTTTTTCTTGTCAAATAAAAAACTTCATATATGTTCTAAAGGGATTGATTGAAACCATAAACATGGGGTGATATGAGATTACATAATAATTTTTCCTTCTCTAGCTTGTCCCCTACACAGAACCACTAGTCATCCCTGTAGTTCCCCAACAAGAGAGCATGGTTCAATTTTATCATCCTTATGGCAGCAAGCTCCTTGACCATGACCTATGAGAGATTCTCGGCGTTGAAACACTCAACTAGGGACCACACAACATTCGTCAGATACTTCAATTTACACTTCAGGGTCTTAAATTTCTTGGCCTGGCTCGAGTATAGTAATGGTCATAAAGAGAAAAATACCAAACAGTAGTAAAAACAAAGCTTAAAATATGCAATCTCACCGACCATGGCAAAGGTAATTTAGGCTCTTTTCCAGAGGAATGAAAGCATGGAGACAAAAAGCTAAATTTAGAGAGAGAAGCTCCATGATACGCGGTAACAATATCAACATCATGTTGTACAGTTATGACATGATACTTAAAAGTTTAAAAAAGTACAACCATATAAGGGAAAGCCAAAAAAGCTAAAAGTACCATCTGCTAATTGAATGATCATATGCTCCTGTTCAGTGCCATATAACACAATAATGGTCTCGTTTGTAAACCATACAATTAGGCTTGATATTTCAATAATTAATTTGTCAAAATAGGAACATCACAAAATTGATACAGGGCACAAAAATAATGCATTCCGTAATCTTAAGTCACATTCTGTGGTTAGAAATGCATTATGACATGTTCTGCATATGAAGCTTGATCACACTAAATTAGCCTTCGATCAAGAAACTAACCATGGTTACATACATACATTGGGGTGACAATTTTCTACAAAGATGGGAAAATTACTGGACTGACACCACTTTATCAATTTCACTCGCAACATCAGCTATAAATATGCTGCCTGAATCACACCATCCAGCCAAAACATCTTTCCCTGAGCACTGCGATGTGGCAAACAGTAATATTAGAAGTAATATCTAACATGATTAAAAGCCATTAAATATTTACAAATAAAAAGATAGAAAACTGCAGAAGAAGAAAATAGAATCTAGCCAACATTATTTAAGGGCTCGGCAGAACCACAAAAGTGAAATTAAACTAAGACGAAAAGAACAAGTGAAAAAAAAACAGCCATATTCTTGGTCATCATGCATGTTTACATCCATTGCTAATTTTCACGCCCCAGTTTTAATCAACAATTTTACCCTCATTTTTATTCCTTTAACACACTTCAATTATTTAACATTTGTCCATCTGAAAGAGAAGTGTGTCTGTGCCAAAGATTCAGGCCAAGTCCCCCATCCCTTATATTTCTTCGTAAAAAGTTCAAGAGTTGAGAACCACAATCCTTGAGGAACTTCACTTTGGAATGATTCAAAAAAATAATGTCTCAATATGAAACCCAATATGGTATTTGTGAAGCATTGATGTGGAAACCTTTTTCTTGTTTGGCAAAGAAAGATATTATATAATAAGAATGACGGTACAGAAGGTGCCGCAAGGTATTGCATACATATCAAAAAGTAAATAAACAATGCATATCCTGTTAGTGTATCTATATCCAATGCAGTAACAAACTTTAACCAGACTACTTTATAATACATATCCACCACCTATATTCATCGATATAAGTACATCTATATGCCGGAGTACACCACTCCTGCAGGTTCCTTTTTCCTGTTTTCGATACCAAAATAATTACACAAGGTAAATGATGTGGACGTTGATTTCTGCTTCCACCCCATCAATTGCTTGCATGTTTCCTTCTATTATCTCCACCATCCGCTACTGCCATTCTTTAAGCATAGTCCAACCTGAGCTTGCAACTGGACATATGAATATGAGCAAGATAGCATATGCCCTGTCACCCACATCAATGTATAGAAAATGTGTCCTTCATGATTGAGTTATGATCAAAACTCTCATCAGAGAACACACTTGTTTCTCTATCTCCATATATTCCACGTTATAGCCCCCCCACAAAACCCATCCGATCTCCTTTTCCTTCCTTCGAGTTACCTATATCCAAAAATTGCAGAAAGTGTTTCAAAGCATTTTGTGGCATCACCCACGTTGTACCACCATTGCAAGCATTCACTCCATATCTTATGACTTTTCTCACATGCAAACAAAACGTGGACTAAGTTTCTTGGTTCTGTCCAAAAAAGGAACACTCCCGACGTCCACTTTCAAAGTTAACGCCTCCTGTTCTTCCCCTCACCCCGCCCACCACCATCTACTCCCACTGTCATTTTCTTTTCCTCCTTTTAAGCATCTCCTTTCATTTTTGTCAGGATTGACCTAGTCCTAAGGACCCGATATGTAGCCCCTGACACATCTTGAACATTTGAAATTTTATCAGTTGCAGGCTCCATACCGTCATCCTCTTATTCCATCTGAGCATTCAGAAGCCGATGAAGATGTTCCGAGCTAATATTTCTTGAAGACATAATCTTGAATAGCTTATAGACTAACACATGGGTTTAGCACCATGCAGTGATTATACAGTGCCTAAGTTGACTGGGCCTGTGTGAGAGCATGAACATTCAGATTTTCTTGTCTACTATATGTTAGCGTCAATGACTAAGTCTCGTAAAGCTTAACTCATGCAAGAGCCATATGTTTGAAGTGTTGACAATGCATGGGCTCACTACTTTGAATTGAAATTTAACAGTCTTACAAGAATAGAATGGGATTGAACAACTCTTGAATGCTTAATTGCATTGACTTTGATGATATCATGTCAAAGAACAATTAAGCATTAAGGAATCAAGAGAGTTGTTCTTCAACATGATACGAAATCCAAGTGAGAGCATTTGGGAGTTTGATTAATTCCATTCTTCTAAGAAGGAATAACTTTAGTATCACGTCAAAAATAACTCTCCTTAAAAACCCATAAGAATTGGTTTGTAGTTGTAAGTATTATGTTAACAAATTGGTAAGCTACAAAAACACGATAGCTGATTTTCTGAGCTAAAAATAACTATTGTGGATAGCGATGGCCACACAACTAATAAAGTGATGCTAGAAGTTCAAAAAATATAAACACTAAACTGTAGAAGTATACCGCTATCGATGAATGGGAACTAATTACCCAATCTAAGTTACAAAAAAACAGAGTAAATTTCATTCAAATGGAACAGTGTGCATTTGTTTTAAGATAATAGTGCGAAGGCAGATTCCAAAGTCACATCTAGATTTCAGCCAGATACCACAGTGGAGTCAAGTGACAAATCATAAAAAACCTATATACAGACCTTACTAAAGCCTAGCCAATTTGAGTCTCCTCTAAACGAAAATATTTTGGCGGTGTCTTTCCATTGTCCACAAAAGACCTGCATTGGTTACCCGAAATTGAAGATCATTACGAGCATAGCATGGATATGAACCAAAAACATAATCCTAAAAAGGGTGTCGTTAAGAAATAAAAATAGCATTCGTTACTCATCTTAATTTACTCAAAGAAAGTATTAATTTTTTTTAAGGAATTAAATGGTTTTAATGTCATTTAGTAATTCTATTTCTATTCCTTAACATGTTCCCTAAAGTGCATTAACAAAACCCATTCTGAATACGCTCACTATGGTGAGTTGTAGAAATTTAGTTTAAAGAGTTGTAATATCACTTCTGCACCAAGTAGAATACATTTGATACACTAAATATTAACACTTTCATTTGTGCATGGAAGAGCCAAGTCTAAAGATTAGTAATACATCTAAAGCCAATTGATAAAATCCAAAATAAACCAGTTGCAGAACATAAAAAAAAAAGGTTCATCAACCATTTGCTTTTCTATTACAATCTCTAATCATAGAAAGCCCTATCCTGAGTCCCAATACATAAGACACTTTGGTAAAGCATACTTCACCCCAACAGTTTAAAAAAGTGCTTTTGGAAGTCTATTTCAGTGATTTTGTTAAAATAAAAAATATTAATTTTATGCTAACGAACTAAAAAGTGCTACTGTTAAATAAGCAATTCTCAAGTATTGAATCCAAATGCAAAATTACTTTTTTATTCCTTTAAAACAGTTCTGAAAAAATGCTTTTAACAAAAGTTAATCCAAACAAGCCCGACATATTTCCAAGTACAGGGTAAAAAGTAAGGAGGCCAAGTTGAACATTGGTGGACAGCTAGATTATTGGATAAATTTCTGCTTGGAATAAACCAAATTTATACTTTCATATACAGGTCTCCAGCCTCAATCAACTGTTAATTAGTCTTTTCAATAATTTTATGACGCAGCTGAGATGGATCCCTCTATAGTTTACACATCCTCCACACACCTTTCATTTTCTTATGCCTTACTATTTTGGTTGACAATAGTAGTTATATTTACCTCATAATCAACCCCTTGAACATAGATGCAGTCCGGGTCTATTGTTGAGAAAGCCAGTCCTGTTATCTGCAGTATTAGTGAAATCAATTACAATCAAGCAGCAACAATACAACAAGTAACACAATAAAAACAACATCAACAATAACCTTGTCCCACTAAGCGAAATCAACTATATGGATCACACAAGGCCATTGAGTATAGTTAAATACCAAATTCTCAAGGATATTATTATCCACGATGAGATTCCTTTTAATAGTTTCCTCCAATGTTACATGCAAAAAAATGAAATATCATTTCTGAATAAATAGCACTGGAAATCAACAATTTCATACAAGTAAGGATAAAATAAGCACTAGAAAAATACCAAGATACATTTCATAGTCAAAAAGTCCACTTCTGCAACAATTTGCAAAATCCAGCCCCTCCCTCATGCTATACCAATATTCCCATTCTCTAAGCATTTCATGAATGATCTACAAGATGAACTTTGACCCTTTCTTCAAAAGACATGACTCATGTCATGAGGGCACAAAATCACTATCGAAGTTATTTTACATAGAAGAATATTGACATCGATGAGTCTGACGGGCTGCTGCATTGACTGGAAAACCATATTCCAGAATCCCCAATGGCAACCCAGTGAAAGGCTACTAATAGAAGTTTATATTGATTAAAGAGATATTTTTGTTATGATTTCCTATTTTTGCAACCTTTTGCAAATAGGTACAAAATTGTAACCTCTGTTTTTCTTAGTTTCTTGTGTTCAAAAATTTGATTAAGAAACAGTAAAAACATGATTTCTGTTGTTTGCCCTGTTCTTGTGTATATTTGTATAAGAAATAAGATGGATACAATGAAGCATTTTTGTAAATATTTGTAAAAAATAGAAAATGAAAGAAAAAAATACACTTTCACAAGCCTAATAGACCCTTGTTCCATTTCCTTTTGTGAGTAAATTGAAGAAAATCTAGAGCTTAAATGACGTGAAAATAAGATATTGATTAACTAGAAATTGGTATAGGATAACACAACCTATTTAAATTAATCTTAACTTGAAATTGACTTCCCTATGTCAGAAAACAATTTCAAGTTCATATTATTGAATTCCAGAAAAGAGAAGCATAATTTGGTGTAAACCATGGTTTCAACTACATACAGGAAACTCAGGAAAAAAAAACAAATAAATAAAGGGGGTAATAACACTGTATATCCAACGAAGCTGGACATAAAGGGCGTAATAATACATGTTGCCAATACACAAAGAATGAATGAATTCAAAGGTGCATCATTCCATATATTATCTGATTTGCACTTGTTATATCTGATATTAAGATGATAATTCGGTTTAGAAAAAACATAAAAAATCCCAAATTAAAGAATCAGATTAGTTTAACAAATCAATTATTTAAAACTGTAAAAAATGCATAATTGCCTACAATATTACAACTTCTTTAAGAAACATTCTTTCAAAGTGGTAAACAAAATTTTTCGGAGAGATCAAGGCAAAGAAATAATTAAAACTGACCTCGTATTTTGAACAGTGCACCCATCTAGACACTGCCGACCACCTACATCAAAATGCATTCATAGGCTAAAGATTAATTAGAGCAGTTTAAAAAGTAAAATAAAATAACGAACAGTTCTCATGGCTTCTATAGAATCTATACAATATTTACATTGGTTAAATGATACTGACAGAGTCACCGACTAAAATGACAAGCCAATTTTCTATATGACTTGTCCTGAAATCAAAACAACAGCTAACCTGCGAGGATCATAAATAGTCACAGTACGATCAGCTCCTCCCACAGCAACATAACCACTGGAAGAATTACAAACAGCATAAAAGATATCACCAGGGATGCCACAAACCCGATGTACACAACCACCATTTTCTTTCATTCTCAAGTCCCATATTGACAGCTGAAATTATATTAACAAGTGTATATTAACAAGTTTAACAAGGGCATATAATATAAACAAATATGAAGCATAATGCAGAACTTGTTATAAACCACAAAACAGAAACATAGACACATGCGGAAACGAGATACACTAAAAAATAGTGGCCCACCTAGTGGGATAAAGGAGGGTAGAAAAATGCAGTACTACCCCCACAAAGAAGGTTATTTCCAAGATTTCAACTTGTGGCCTCCAAAATCACAATCTTACCATTGTGGTAACTCTAGCTTCACTTTCAAAAGACACTGTATTCTAAAAATTTAGAAAACAAAAATGCATGTGCATATAATGTGCTAGAATAAAACAAAAAGGTTGAGTGAAATGAAATCGGTACATGACTAAAGCACCCATGTCTTATCTTAGAATTTATGTTTGAGTCTAACCCCAACACCACAAAATCGACTTGTAAAATAAGAATTACACTTGATAAGTGCCAAATGTCAGTAGTTTTAGACATGAAAAGACTGGAATTTGTGAGAGTTTAAGTATTCTTAAGGAAATATTTAACTCCAAATGGAGAGTTTTTGGATTTGCATTTAAAAACTAATTCATGAGTCAAAAAGATTACATTTAATCTCAAGATATGAAGAATTAGGTACCAATGATAGCCATTAAAGTTCAACAATCGGAAGATAGCTTGAGAACGGAAGACTTTCGCTTGGATCTCGTCACTTCTATGCTTCTTTGCTCCTCCAAGTTCAGATCCCCTTGTCTTTGCCTCTCAAACCCTTATAAACACATTTCCTGGTTTAGTTCGAGTGACTTTTCGCTTGAGCTAACCAATTTTTGCCCAGGCGTGCTCGTTTCAGCTTCTGTCGAAAAGCTTTCTCGCTCGGACTAAATACTCCTCGCCTGAAGCGAAAATTCAAGGTGCTCTCTCAAGTGATCTCGCCCGGGCGACATCTCCTCGCCCGGGCGAGAATCTCTTCACCTGGGGCGAGCTATGGGTCTAAACCTTATTTTACAGGTGTATCTCTCAACTCGGTCTGAACCTTATTTTACAGGCGTATCTCTCAACTTCCACTGATTAAGAGAAAATTAAAGTTGCCTTTCATTTGTAATTAATAACCAACACACAATCAATCTTGGATCTTAAGGTCTTTTTGGATTGTAATGAGGCTGGGCTATCAAGAATATTGGTTTTTCAAATACAAATTGCACACTTCCAAAAAGGAGAACATATCTACAATGAGACCAAATTTCCTTTAGAAGGACTCAGTTACCAACTCTTGAATTCTTCCATCCAACATTTTTCGTTTCGCTTTTCTAATTCACTCTTTTGTATGTTTATTAGACAAAAGAGTGAATTATCTCTAGTTAACATGTCAGAGCTATCCTTCTCATTTCTTTATGTGAATTGCACTTATGTTCTCTTTCCTTAATCATGCTAAGGGTTGGGAATTTAAATGTTCAAGGCTAGGGTGCAACAAAAGGATTTCAGCTCAATGGGTACACAAAATTTAGATATCCAATGCATTGGTTGGTTGTTAGGCTCTGGCTTACATGTAACTGTATACAACAAAATGTCTTAATCATTTCCAAATCTCATATGTGAATTGAATTAACACAAAATCAGGTAACATCAACTTCATACTAAACTCAGTGAATCTCTCAATTTCAGTGTTTACAGGATCACAATTCACTCACTTGGCTAATTGGTTTTCATTCCTCAGATATTTTTAATCAAGCCTTGATCTAGTCATGCTCAGATATTTTTAATCAGATAAGAATTACACTTGATAAGTGTCAAATCTCAGTAGTTTCAGACATGGAAAGATTGGAATTTGTGAGAGTTTAAGTGTTCTTAAAGAAATATTTAACCCCAAATGGAGAGCTTTTGGATTTGCATTTAAAAACTAATTCATGAGTAGAAAGATTTCAATTAATCTCAGTTGTTGTGACTTTCAGGAAGAGAAATATGAAGACAAATAAAGATTGGAAGATCTGCGAAGAAAAAAAGAGTCAAAAAGTCAAAGGAATACTCGCTCAAGCAAGGAAAAGTCTGCCCAGGCGAATACAAGTCAGAATGGAGATAAGGTGCAGAGGTCGTCGCCCATAGCTCGCCCCAGGCGAAGAGATTCTCGCCCGGGCGAGATCACTCCAGAGAGCACCTTTCAGGTGAGGAGTATTTAGCCCGAGCGAGAAACCTTTTTGACAGAAGTTGAAACGAGCATGCTTGGGCGAAAATTGGTTAGCTCAAGCGAAAAGTCACTCGAACTAAACCAGAAAACGTATTTATAAGGGTTTTAGAGGCAAAGACAAGGGGATCTGAACTTGGAGGAGCAAAGAAGCATAGAAGTGACGAGATCCGAGCAAAAGTCTTCCGTTCTCAAGCTATCTTCCGATTGTTAAGCTTTAATGGCTGCCATGGGTAGCTAATTCTTCATATCTTGGAATTGAATGTAATCTTTTCGAAACTCATTTGTACTTGAGATTGTGATTTATAATATTCAGTGTTATTCAGATTTGAAGTTTTCCTCTCATTCTTCATGCTTGATTTTATATTATTTATAGAATCTTGTTTTTAATTCTTGAAAGCTACTGGAAAGTGATTTTGAGTTTATGACCTAGAGGAAAATACGCAATAATTTGGGATTCTAGGAATAGGGTTCCGACATATTGTATGCAAAACATCTTCTTTTAATGCTGGATAACCGATTAGATAGTTAAGGAATTTGCATCTAGGAAGTTTTCTTATGAATCTCAGATTTGAGGAATCAATCTGGATGACTTTTGTATGCGCATTGAAACTGAATAGTTACCGTTGTTATATTTCACGCTTTGTTCAAGTTACGAATGAGTAAGATTAGATGAGTTCAATCCCAGAATGTTTCACCAATCGTTTCAGAATATTTTTATTGCTTATTAACTTTATTCTTAAGTTGCATGTTCGTAGTACTTGTTAGTCAAACCAAACCTCCCATTAAAACTGAATTTGCTTATTGAGTAGTGATGTTGAAATTCTAAAATCGAACTGTTTCATGAAGAATTGACATCTTTACTTAATTCACTATATTACTTGGGCCTCGGTACACTTGTCAAATAAAGTCTTAACAACACTCCACTTATACACACCAAGTTAGCCATATGACAAGTCAATGCGTAACTAAACACCGTGCTTGATATTTCAATTTAGGCAACTCACAAAAACTGCAACTTAAGCGAGCATGAGGTGACACAATTAAGGTAGCTTTCCAACATTGTTTTTGTTTTAATCAATTTGGCACAAAATAGAAAACAATTTATATATAGCTTGACAGTTAAATGAAGCTTTTGGGAAGATTCCCAACCAAAAGTTATTATTAACATAATTATATCTATCCAGTTAATTAGTCATTGTTAGGGTGGTTAAATTGTTTGTTCTTGCAACTGTTGAATGAATAAATCTAGAAAAGAAACCAAATTCAAACACTTTGTGGTGAGGGCCATTATTAAGATTTTTAGGTCCACCTATTTGATAACGTTATACAAAAGGTTAAACTGCAACATATGTTGTGCTACTTCCATTCCTTGAATGAAACTTAGCACTATATGAATATATAAATTTAATTTTCATATTTGATAATATTGAACTTTTTCTCATGTTGACGATATTTTCTATAAATCTTTTATATAGACGTCATGTCCCCATGTCCCATGATTTTTAATTTAGTTTTGTCCCCATGTCCATATGAGTTTGTGCTTCATAGGCCATGCCAAGCATGTGTGTAGTCTAATGCGTGAACATATACACCAAAATCGGGTGTCCATGCTAAACAATTTGCAACAAATAAAAACATTGAAGAAACCATTAGTAAACAAATTTACCTGGCTTCCTTCTGTAATAGCTAATGTAGAACTTTGATTTCCATTAACTACATTTTGCAAGAAGTTTAATGAAGTAGGGTACCAGAGCCTGAAAGGACAAATCAAGGGAAATTCTCAAAAAGAAATATAAAAACAGATAAAAACTTTTGTCATCAATATTCCTTTTTCTTTTTGGGGCATATTCATCAAAATCATGATTGTCATTATTATTGTTGCAAGCTCGATGCATATGGCTTATATGATCCAACTTATGAAGGAGTGGTCAAAATAGTTAGTGATTATAGTATCATTGGAAAGACTGAGTCATAGGAAATAGTTCAACTTTTTATCATTATCTTTAGAGAAAATTACACTAACACCTACATTTTTTCAAATTACTCCCAGTACCCCTCCTTTGTCAACCCCCTAACTCCCCTTAATTATTTGAAGGGCATTATATTGACATCTCTTATTTATTATGCTAACCTCCTTAATTGTTTAAAAAACATTATATCATATACCTCTATAAGGAAGATTGATGTAATCATAAAGAAGGAGGGTTGTGTGTTATCACAGAAAAAGCACATAGGGTGTTAAGGGTAATTCACTCTTGTTCTTAACGTAAAATAATTTATTATTTAAAGCTTATACGTAAAAAGGAAGTTGAGTAACAAAACTCAAGCAATTCACGAAACCCTTTACTAAATCTTTTCCTGGTCCCTTCTCAAGTATGTATGAAATTCTTTAGAGCTTCATATCATCAATATTACATCAATCACATTATGAATAAATGGTGGAAGGTAAATATAGGCGGATAGTTATTTTACTTCTACAGAATCGAACTTGAAAACAGAAAATAGAAACCACTCACGGTCGTAATGTGCGAATGTGCATGTCTTGATCATAAATATCAATGGTTTTGCAAAAGCTACGGGCAACAGCTGTCTTGATAAAGTTACAACTCAACACAATTAGCAAAACCCATATACAGGTATGAGGTAGAAATAAATCAGAACATAGAGAGGCAGACAGTTTCTTCCTACTTATAAGCTAATAATTACGTCCCATAAGTTGAAAATATCAACCAACCTACTATTTTTTGAGCAAGTCAAATTAAAGTTCTGATCATGCCACAGCTTGTATGCTATTTTCTTATGACAATAGAACCAAAGATTTAATAGTACGATTTACACTGTGCTTGTTTAGTATTATCAATTGCATTATCAAGAGAGTTAAACCACAGAAAAGAAAAAAAATAATTCCAGATGTCTATACAGTTTACTAACTGTTAAACTTTAGTTTTCTGTGTGTGTGTGTTTGGGGGAGGAGGGGGGGAGGAGGGGGGGAGGG
>Ga0209489_100535_pt1 | contig 72155 bp, 33 predicted proteins | sample SiratrowhiteBW_FD_187527 | JGI IMG/M metagenome (GOLD analysis project Ga0209489, IMG submission 187527) | Root nodule microbial communities of legume samples collected from California, USA - Siratro white BW (SPAdes) (version 2) | ecosystem: Host-associated > Plants > Roots > Nodule | place... | reverse complement strand
CAGAAAAATAAAATAAAAAATAAAAGCTTAAAAAAGTCCAAAACTGAAACTAGCTCTTACTCCGGAGATGCGTTACTGGTTGAACAGATTGCTACTTCTTCTCCATGTTAACTTTTTTTTTTTTTTGGGGTTAAAAGGAAAGAATGTTAAGTGAGAAGCAGAAGAAAATGCATGCAAGGTTGGGTTGAGAGAAAGAGAGAGAGAGAGAGAGAGAGAGAGGGTGGTGAGTTATTTATATAAGGGCGAGAGTTTGAGCGTGAAGGAAGAGAGGGTTTGGTTTTACGGAGAGAGAGAAACGGAAGGCGAAGAAATAATAAAGAAAGAGTGGAGAGAAGTGACTTTTGGCTCTGCGCGGAAGAAAATTTGTCTGAAACAAGTCCGCGTAAGATCCGGGCTGGGGCAAAAATTGAAGGATTTGTTTGGTAGGTTTGGGTGGGGGGAGGGGTGGGAAATTACGAAAGAGGGCTTGGCTACTTGGTTGTTTTATAAGGAAGGGAAATTAAATGGGGGTTTGGCATTTCACACACTTGTCTTACATGCAGCTCTTCCGGAAATGGTTTGGGTCCAGTCGCAAAATTCAAACCCGTAACTCTTGTTCCCCACTTTCTTATTCCATCAACCAATTGTGTCACTTTTCACATTCGAATACTGCCAGTAACGGAGACTTGCAGGAGAAAGATACAGATTGTTTTCAGTCACATTACGCTGTTAAACATCGTTTAAATATTTAAATATCCGTAATGTTTAATTATTTATCACTATTAAGTTATCTTTGCTGTCCATAATGTTTAATTATTTATAACTATTAGGTTATGTTTGCTGCACGGAGTGAATTTACGCTAGAAAAGAAAAGGAGACAAAAACAATGAGGGAATGAAAAGAAAAAGAAAATAAATGAAATTTGCTTAAACTTATCCTATTACGTGGTAGGTATCTGTTTGTAAAATAATTATGAATTATTTCATATCATCCGTGCATATAATAATGTGAAGAATATACTTTTTGAAGTTAATTTGAAAATTAAATGAAATTAAAATATAAAAATCGTAGAATATTGAAAAAAATAAGTAAAACTTGAAACAGGAAATTTAAATTGACGTGATACTATTAAATTTATTACATATATCAGATAATTAGTAATAATAAGACATTTCAATAATTTATAAATGGATACAAACCTAATATTATAAATAGGTTTTGTAAGATTGAGTTAGGCTTAAAGTTTATTTTTTAAGATGTTATCAAAACTTATCCTAGCATGATTTTTATATATAGACTCACGCACGAGTTAAAGAGTCTTTACATTCGGTTTTGTTAAACTTGAAATTCACTTCCTAAAAAAATATATAAAATTATTTGAGTATCATGATCTAGTTGAAATTAGATTCTGACATTCTAAACATCATTATGATCACATAGTAAGTCCTAGTAGTCAGTATCTTGTTCATGATCTTTGTTAATTTTAATATGTTTCCACTTTCACATTAATCACATTCATCTTTTTTTAATCTTTTTTCATTTAAAAAAACGTTACTAGACTAAAGTAATCAATGTCCATTGATAAATAAGTCTATTGATAGATGAGTATATCTCATGATAAATATGTATAACAAAAATGCTATATACTAAAGTGATCAATGTCCATTGATAAATAAGTCTATTGATAGATAAGTATATCTCATGATAAATATATATAACAAAAATGCTATATGATATAGGTGTTTGTTATTGTATTTTATCATGTTTATCATCACCAATTAATAACAATATTATTTTTTTAATGGATTACAACGTGAAAACCTCTTCCTGCAACAATTGTACCAAAAATTTACCTTAAGGACTCAAAATATCTACATGTAATATAGAAATTTGTTATTAATATTAAAATTACTGTTATTTTTAATATTTAGTTTGATCTTGTTTAATCTCACCATAAAACTCAATGTGATATCATAGTTGAAATGAAAAATTCTTTAAGAATAACTAAAAATAATATTTTATGTGGGTCATATTTTAAATTAACTACACTCAACTAATTTATATGTTTATTTTAATTTTTTTCTTAATTATCTTACTATACACATATTTGACTAACTTTCGTCACTTTCAAATTTAGAAAAAAAATACTTAATAAGATTTTTACAATACGAAGAAAGTGAGTTAAACTCAAAACATTCAAACCTTTGAAATTAAAAATAGTAACTGTCTTATGTAGATGGTTAAGATTTCTTTCATACACGAAGAACAAATAATATCACCTAAAAATAACACTAAAAGTTAAAACAGTAAAGAAATAATATCATATATAAGATAAGTTAACTTTAAAATAAAAAATAAAAAAATATATAATCAAACAAGTTACAATTGATTTTATTTTAGTAATATTTTCCAAATGTAGGTAACAAGAACACCGTTCTATTTAAATGAAAATTAAAGACTCACATTCTTAAAAAATGTAATTGATAATAACTTTTGTATATAAGAGGATTTTTAAAAGTAGTTTTTTAATTCTTAAAAATTATCGTTTTATAATAAAAAGTTTAAAAAGTCCTAATTTTAAGTACAGGTAATTATTTAAATCTGGCACACTAAAATTATTATCTAACTGAATTATAAAATGTTTAAAAATTAATTCATTTATGTTTTATTTTATTAACGTGGATAAAAAATTCGAATTAGCACAGTTTCATTCAATGAATTCATGATTCACATTAGTCGGTGACAGACTTTAATTTGTATAAAAGTTTAACCGTTTCTTCTAATATAAAGTATATGGAATAAACTAGAAGATTAGTTACATCACATGTTTTAGAGTTTCAAAATTATTTTGATGATAAATAATTTAGAAATTTTATAATAATAAGTAATAATAATAAACAAAATAAGCTAATGTGTGTTCCACATGATTCCTTAAAAAGGTGAAGATTTTAAAATAGGAAATATGCTTAAACTTTTATTAACTGGATAGTAATATAATTTAAAATTTATATTTATGATAAATATTTTTATATCCACTCCCTTGTAGTAAATATTACCTTTACTTTTATATAAAATAATAATAGTAATAATTAAATTATCAAAATCAGTAAAAAAAAAGGTAATATTAAGTTAGTTAACTAAACTAATATTATTATAAATTTAATTTTACTCTATAAATACTTTTAGAATTATATATTTAAATAATTACTATGTATGATCATATCTTGAGGATATGGGGTTTTGGCTTATATATATATATTACTCTTACTATATATTACCGTTGTAAACTATTATTTATCCTTACTCTAAATTATTTACGTTCTCAGCATAAATTACATATAATTTAAAAATTATATGTAATTTTAAAGATAAACTTTCATTTAAATATAATTGATATTATATTATATCATTACTTAATTTATTTTTTATGTTCATCGTATATTAAATATAATTAGAATTTATCTTGTTCTTATTCTGTTGAATTCTTTTATTTTATTATGTCATGTTTACAAAACAAGCCTTAAATATACAAAAATAATCATTTACATTTTTAAAATGATTTAAAATTTATCAAGAATATTACTTTTTTTTCAATCTCAATTTAAAAACGTAGATGATATTCTAAATTACTATTCACACTGGTGGATAAACGCCTTCAGTTTTATGGTAACTGTTTCAAATCAAAATATATTTTCTCTATTTTCAAGGCTGTGTATTTAATATCACGAGAAACGAAAAATGTCATTAAAATAAAAGACTGGTATGGATTAATCTATTTAAAAATATTTTTTTTAAAATAGAATAAGTTAATTATAATTGCTTATATTTGAGACTATCATTTTTCTATTTTTATTGGAGTTATAAAAAAGGAGATAATATTTCATAGGACTAAAACGTAGATTTAATTATTTTATATAGAAAATAAGAGACGACATGAAATAGGTATCACTTATTTCGTCTATAGTGGAAGATTACAAGTATATGCCATGACTCTACCATATAAAATCTAACTAGAGAGGTTCATTCTTTTACCATATTCCTATTCCCTAGCTCGTTTTCTGCTAGTAAAAGTTATAATCATGAAATTTACTTCTGACTAGTATATATATAGTATTTAATAAAGTCATAAATGAAGATAGAAATCCCAAAAACAGTCAATACAGAAGTAATTGGCAAATAGCACGGCTCATTGATAGTAGTATTAATTAAAGTTGAATTGTGTGAAATTTATTGCGAAAAAGAAAATGCATACTAGGATTTTAATATCTCCTTGAAAACAGTGTTTGTTGGTCAAAGGCGTGGAGAGAAGAGAAGGAAGATAGTGCGTCCAAAGTTAATAGAGAAATAAACAAAGGGATCAGCTTTAGTGATTCTATGCTATGCTACTACTATTAAAAATGAACCTTAATTTTAGCAATGCTTCATTGGAGTTCAGCCTTTTTAACGGTATTTCTTTAAAGAAGCGCCTAATATATATGTCTATGAATGCATAAACCAAACTTCAATTCAATTTTCAGCTTTTTTCTGTGGCACTTCTTCTCAACAGTCAACAACACCCCTCTATCTAGACAGACATAAACTCATGAACTTGTCCTCATTAGTTATAGTCCACAACTCACCATCACAAAAAGACACATCATCCATCCCTATATACTAAACTCTTGTCGTACAAATATTAATGTAAATTTTCACAAGAAACAAAAACACTTATCATGATATTAATCTTCTTTTCATTTTTTTTTACCCTCAAGATTATTATTTTTTAAATTGATTTGTTGAGATTTGGTCATTCCATATATAGGTGACGAAATATTTCTAAACTTAATATTATTAATAATAACGAAATTTATTAGTCCACAATCTCGAAATTATTGATATCTTTTTATTGGTAAGAGAATTACTGATAACAGATACGCAGTTATTAGTGTATAGAATATTAAAAAAAAAATAGAGGCCCACAACAATTTGTGTATTTAATCCTTATCAAGAAGCTCGTTTAGAAATTTATAAATAAAGAGATAATTTCAATAAATTCACTGGTCCATAGTCTCAAAATTGTTGATATCTTTTTATTGGTAAAAGAATTTCTGACAACAGATAAACAGTGATTAGTGTATAAAATATTAAAAAAAAACAAATAGAGACCCACAACAATTTGTATCTTTAGCCATTTATAAAGAAGCTTATTTAGAAATTTATAAGTAAAGAGATAATTTTAAGAAATTCACTGGTCTATAATCTCAAAATTGTTGATATCTTTTTATTGATAAAAGAATTACTGACAATAGATACACAGTAATTAATGTATAGAATATTAAAAAAATAAATAGAGACTCACAACAATTTATATCTTTAACCATTTATCAATAAGCTTATTTAAATATTTATAAATAAAGAGATAATTTCAAGACAGAAGATACTTTTTCTCTAATTCTATACATCTAATAAAATTTACATGAATTCCTCTATAAACCGAGCGCTTATCCAAAAAAATAGAGTAAGAAAACGACCACGTTGATTAAACAAGCTAACTAGCAATACATTAATACTCATAATCAAATTATATTAAAATATTTTCAAAGATTTTAGGTTGTTATTACCTTGAAGTTTACTGTTTTTCTAATCACTTATTCTGATTGTGATTTACTCCTAACTCCCTTATGTACCAACTTAATACTTATCAATCAGAATCTAACTACATATGTAACTAGCTCTACTTCCCTTTAACACATACAAAATAGAGATATGGCATAACATGTATCCAGTTCAATCTCTTTTCAATGTTTGCACCCTGTTCATATTTCCGACTATTGCAATCTGTCACTGATTCACGTACAATGCCTCCAACTGTCACGGGCATCACACCCATTAGCCTAGCTTGCCACCGCTTCTTCTCCGATGGGCATATAGGACTTGTTTTCCTTTTCTTCAGACCCCAATGCATACGTGTATTAGAATTGTATTGTAGGTTATAAATACGTATTGTTACCGTACTTGGTTTTTATTGATTATTCAGGGTAATGTCATTGTCCATGAAGGAAGAGAAAGAGTTGTGCATATGCTACATGCAAACACAACATAGCGGTGATGATCATCCAGTTATCCACACAGGACCAGAGAGAGAGCATTGAACTTGAAGCGGTGTTCTTGACACCACACAACATTTTCTTGTTGTTGGAGCCTTTTTCATTGACAAAACCTACGTGCCAAAGAAAAGAAAACCTACGTGCCAAACAAAAGAAAATGTATATAAATTAGTTTGGATAAATTTCTCCAAAATATCTTTACAAAAAGAACAGAGATAAAAATATTAAAACTGATTTTTTTTATATGTTTAAATAAAAAAATTAAAAAAAAAATGCTTGAGAAAGCTTCTATAAATTGTTTGTTAACTTACAAAGAAGCAAATTTATTTATTTTTTTCTTCTTGAAGTGTTTATAAAAAGTTCTTCCACCTTGATGTGTTTATAAAAAGTTCATCCAAATGGAAGCAGCTCATGATGCAAGGAGGGGTGATCACATATAGACAATTCACTATAGACAAAGAACAAGATGGTTTGTAGAGTGGAGACGTCACTGGGATATATCTTAAAGAGCGTGTTGACTTAGGATAAGAGTTATCAAAAGAAATTCACTCGTGATGAAAAAGAAAAAAACTAACTTGTGGTGCAATGGAAGGGAGAAAGACAAGTGTAGAGAAGGAGAAAAAAATTGTTGTGGTGCGATGTTAAAAAAAAAAATAAAAAAAATAAAAAAAAAAAAAAATAGTGAATAAAGACGTGTTGGTGTCCTATTTTAACAAATTTTTGTATTAATATAAGAAATAATATTTCATGTATCATAATTATTACATTATGGAGACATAAAAAAAAATCTTAAAAATAAGTATATTTATTTTATACAAGGAGATACCTAAACTCATCGATAAAAAAACAAGATCAATATCTTATAACGGTTAAAATGTACACCATTCTTATAACTGCAGAAATAAAATCATAAATTCATTTAGATTTATAAAAATATATAAGTAATTTCTGGTTATATTGGTACTTAACTACAGTATGATTGGATTAGTTTGTTCACTATTAGTATGATTAGTTTGTTCAAGATTATATGGCTTGTACAAAGTTACAACTTACATCACATCAACTATGTTTTCTCTCTCTCTGTGTATATATATATATATATTACAATGTTTTGCATTTTGGACACAAGTTATAGTCACCTTTTGAAGTGGAAAAAAATAACTCGTACCTTCTTATTAATTACCTTTAGCTAATTGTACAATCATTCTTAGCCATGTTTATCCAAGTTGGGCTGTCAATGAAAGGATATCCCTGTTCAAGGAAAGAAACTTCCTGTACCTTATCGCTTAGAATATATGCCATAATCGCATTCTACTGAGCTTATTCAAAACGTGATGATGACTCCCAATCCAATCAAACAAAAGTTAATTTTTTCATGCTGGAAAACTCATATGATATCATCGAACTTAAAAGTCACTAATACTTTTCTTTCCTTCTGCTTTATCCTAATCATTCTTCACTACCATATTTATTCTATTTGAGATGTTTTCCCAATTTATTAAAAAAGTAATAATATTCATATTACGTGCTTTAAATTATATCTTTATCTTTCTATGAAATAATTACATTTTTTTAAGTTTTAAGAATTCATTAAGAAATTATCTGTTTTTCATAGTGTATAATATTTTTCCAACTTGATAAGTTAGATTTGTCATAATTATCTAATTGAACCTTTTACTTTTTAAAGATTAAGGTTAACGCATAATATGAATTCAACAAAAGATAAAATTGAAAACTATCATACAAAATCGATAATATTATAAAAAAATTATTTAAAAATCAATTTTAGCTATCAAATAAAACGATTGCTAATTGTGATCAAAATAATAATCAAATTAAGTTTTGATTGTTAAATAACTATAAAATAAAAGTAATGATTGAATTTAGTGACCAATTAAGTTAAGATAATTTGTATTTAACATTAGCTATCAATATTTTAGTCACTTATATCATTAGATTCTAAATTGGTATCTAATTAAGTTAGAGACTAATGTAGAATCTAATTATATAAGTGGCTAAAACCATGATAACAAATGTTAGATACCAATTATCTTGACTTAGTTAGTCAGTAAATCCAATCATTATTTTTATTTTGTAGTTATTTAACAATCAAATTCTAATTTAATGACTATTTTGATTATAATTAATAATCATTTTATTTGATATTAAAAATTGATTTTTAAATAATGTTTTTCTGACCAAGTAAAGCGATTACACAAAATCAAATAATAAAAAAAAAGTCAAGGTTGTTTATACACAAAGATATATGATGTTTACGTAATTAATTAAATGTATATATAAACTAATTATCTAAACAACAATAAATCAAGATTAAAAATTATATACATCATTCCTAAAGACACACACATAGATAAAGGTTTATTAATATATATATATATATATATATATATATATATATATATATAATTACTTCAGAATAATTTACAATTGATATGGTTGTTTATTTGTTATTAAATTAATCATAATATATAAATTGAGTTAAGTATAAATACTCCCTCTTCTCCAAAACTAAAATATGCTAAAGAAAACTCAAATATCATAATACTAATAAGTAAGAGATTATGTAATTTTATAGAGATTATCTTAATTTTGTAAAAGCAAAAGTATAAAAAAAAAAGTGTATCTAGTCTAATTTGATATCAACATGTACAAAAATGAATTAATGGGTTAAAGTCTATATTGAACCACTTGTAAAAATTTTAAACATTACAAAGAAAAAATTATTTGTAAATTAATTCACAAAACTTTATATATATAATATCAAATTATATCCTTATAATTTTTACTAAATATTTCTTTTTTATTAAAATACTTTTAAAAATATTTATAATGTTAGAATAAAAGTTTATTCCACATATATCATGTCTACAATATTAATATAATTTTTTTATATTTCACTTTTATAGATAAAATTGACATAATATACATTTTTTTTAAAATATATTGAAATACTAATGTTTTTTATTATTCCAATATTTTAATTCAACTTAAAAAATAACATGATATAAAATTACATATTAAAGATGAACTTGATAAAATTTACATTTTATATACATACAAGTATGATCATTATATATTTTGATCATCTAAGGTTGTGTAACTTCAATTTTAATAATCTAAACTATACATTTACCATGAACTCATTTCTATTTATTTTTATTTTCTTATTCTTACTCAACAGTTTCCAGTTATTTTTGAACATGTACAAGTGTATTAACCAACCGATGTTAGTTAAACTCGAAGGGCATATGGGAGGACAGTGTGTTGCTCCCTTGACACAACATCAAGCTCCCTTTTGGGGACAAAGCATTAACAATTGGAGAAGTTACTATCACACTGCATATTTTAATTTGACAAGAACTATTATTGTCAAAAAAACGTAGCAACTTTTGCCCTTTTGGCTGGTGGTTCCTAAGAAATGGCAACATCAAGTTTGTGATGGCAAATTAAAAAGAAGCAGAGTGAGCAGAGGGTCGACCAGTGGGCGAGAAAAGGGGAAGCACGAGCAGTAAATTGCTTGATTCATCACCCTCTAGCTGTAGCATAAGACCAAGTTGAATACATGCACTACTATTATTACTATTATGTATCTTTCTCTGTGTATGTAATGTGTCACTTTTAAGATAAAAATGGAGTCACCCCGGGAAACATGAGTGCATAAAGCAGTGCCGACGAATACGCATCATCCTCTGCGTTCTACCCCATCTAGACCGGCAGCACCTACGCACCCTTTCATTTAGCATCCAATGTTATTGCATTTTGCATTTTCTCTTTCTTTCTCTCACCCTTAATCACTCTATCATGCATGCTTAAAAAATTATATATGCCAATACCCTTCACTGTCTACCACCACATGATTTTGCATGTTTACATATATACTATATATGCATACCCACAATGGGTGCACTTTTTGTCTCTTTAGGAGTCACATCCAATTATTTAAGCACTTCTTTGTTACTTCTGTACTACTCATGTTCTTGATAAAAAAAGTGTTTTTATTAATTATTTTATTATAGTTTGTTATATTATTAACAAGATAATAACCCAGCTAGTCATTAATTTGATAGTTAACCTAATGAATGATGTAAATAAAATTTGTAGGACAGATTAGGCCATCAAGACAACTGTCTTATGTCTGATTATTTTAGATGTTTTATCATGCATTTAGGATATATAGCAAAACGGTAATTGAGTTAATGTTTTGATAAGTGATTCAGAAGTTTTGTTAAGGTTTAATTTCTAGTGGAGTCTTTTATGGTGGTGAGAATGAGTTCTATATTTCAATTTTTAAGGATTAGTCTTACAATGTTTTTAGTATTATTATATTTATAAATTTTTGATAAATAATTTTAGTTTTTTCATACATAACTTGTCTTTATTATTTTGATCTCAAAAGGCTACATTTAGTTCATACTAGATACTGGTGATAATTAATAATAGTGCCAAAAACAAAAATAGTTGATGTAGTTAATTAGGATTTGATTACTTTTAAAATTTTTAAAACTTAAGTATTATTTTATTATCTATATATAATCTAAATTTTTAACATGGTCTATGTTGTCTTTTTTTTCTCTTCCTCTTGGTAATACTTAAAGTGAATCACATTACGGAAAGAATAAATGATTTCAAATTGGTATAAATTTGTAATACTTGAATACTTAAAAATATATATTGAAAAAACAATTTAATTTTACATCATTAATGGTAAAAAGTGGGACAACATATATTATGGTTAAAACACATAATAATTATAATTTCAATCAACAACAAGAAGATAAAAAAAATTACATAAATATTATTTATTAAAAACAATGTTAAACATAATAATACAACATATAAGCTTCATAAAAATATATATCAAGTATAGCTTAAGATCCCAAAATTCCTATAGATGACAACATTAATCTTTTATCAAGCACTTGTTTTGATCTTTTAATATTAATCATGATATCTTACTATTTATGCTTTGGTAAACTTTACTAAGGTTTATATTACTATGGTTGATATAACTATCCATAAATTCAACCGGCCTTTTTTTGTTTACGACCAGATCCATGCATACAGTCAAAAAATTTATGTTATCGAAGTGATTGTATATGAGGCGTATGAATCGGCTCATTATAATATATATAAAAGAATAATTATTCTGGTCATTAAGACTTGAGAGGCGTGATGCATTCAAAGCTCAAACTTATTTTTTTTTATTATTATAAAAAAGAATGTGATAAAATGTGTTTTAAGACACATCATGAATGTTCTAAAAAAATATAAAGTACATGCAAATTTTATTATTCTAGCTTATGATTACTTGTATCCTATGACAAAGCCAAGTTAAATATAAAAAATATATGGATTTTTATGAGTAAGATTATTGGTTAAGAAACACTTAATATATATTATCAAAGCTTTTGATATTGTTGTAAAAAATAAAAAACAATTTTATATTCTCAGAATTTTCTTCTTACTTTTTATTTTTATATTTCTTAATCAATGGGTTAAAATAGGCTAAAAATATAAACATATTTTATACCAGCTGTCTTTTCAAATTTTGTGATAAGAATTCCACTGACCATTATTACAAAGGGGTTAAAGAGTAAATACAATGAAACATGGTTATATGTGTGAACAAAACTAGTACTAGTCAAAAAGTTCAACTGTATAACATTAACTACTTTTACATGCCAGTAATATTTCTTTATAAACTTTGATAAATGATATAAAGTAAACAAAGTAATAATCTAATAAATTTAATTAACTATGTTAAATTTGTTAGAAAATTTAGTACAACCTATATTCTTTATTCATTGAAGTTGTCTTTGATATCTCAATTTTTTAAAGCATAACGTGACTTCAAATAAAACAAACCTACAAGCATATGTGGTTTTCTCTCCTTGGAGGAAGCAGTGCATGAGCACACGTAAATGAAGGTAAAGAAATAGATATGCACGTATTAGTGGCTGATTCGTTGGGTCTTCTGTGCAACACCAAAACAAGCAAAGTACATTTTTCCTTCTTCTTTATTTGATGATAAATGATATTGTTTTGTTTTGAAGGGGATATGGTCCCTAGCCCTTATGAAATATAAGGTACTAACATTGTGAGACGTGGCATCTAGGGTTTGTTAATGGGGACATCTGGTATTTGCTATGCCAGCTCTCTCTCTTGAACTACACCTACTTGTTTGTTTGTTACCTATGAACTTCTTGAGTTAATAGTGTCTTTCATTTCCATGTCAGTCACCTACTTAAATATTCATGAATATGAAGTTCATGTGCATATTTGTTACCTTTCAGTTCATTATCAATTATCGTATATGTAATGTTAAAAATACTTTAGGTCTAGCTCTATATGTAACTTTGTCTATCACTAATGAAATTTATTATATCATACTAAAGTGTCATCAATTGTAAAGTGAGATAGTCTTAACACTGTGATCAAAATGAAAAAAGAAAAAAGATGAGATAGAAATACTGTTTAATCGTCTAACTGTTTTCTAGAGTAAGAGATAGTCAAATATAATCATAGATTAATGTAATGGATAATTATAAAAAAATTGTATTTAGAATTTTTTTTCAATAGTTAATAGTGTAAAAATATTTATGTAACTTAAAATTAAATCCATAATGAAAAGTATTGATATGATTTTCATTTGTAGCGTAAACTTAGTTTATATCATATGATGTACAAATCTAACTTTTAAGATTAGATAATTACTTTTAAGGTTGAAGGTTCTACAAATACAATTAAAAGAAAAAGGAATTTTTTAATGAGAAAATATGAATAAAATTAAAAGAGACACTTTAAGGATGTCCAATAAATAAATTTTTTAATTTAAAATCCTAATATGTATTATTATATTATTAAAATTGGTCGCATTTTATTTTTATAAAAGACATATATTCAAAACGAAAATTACGAACTCGTGCTCACAAAGAGTTAGTCACGGAGTTATCCGCAAACTATTATCCCATGTACCTAAATCTAATATCAACCAATTAAAATTTGTAATATATTTTTACGATAGTTTATATTTAAAGATCTTATAATAGTTTATATTAACTAATTAAAGACTATTATTGGTATAATTCATAGCAATGGTCATACATCGATAATTTTTTTTCACTGTTAGTATATTGGGTAAATTTCTCAAATTTGTGTAATTTTTATCTAAAATTTTTGAAATGATGTATTTTTTTTATTTTTTAGATATGGGTAAATAGTGCATAGAAGACACAATATCATTGTAAAAAAATTGTGATCCTGTTGCATGAATTGTGAAAAAAAAAACACACTTTTAGTGTCAAGATTTCAGTTACTCCTGAGAATACTGTATAATTTTAAGGTGATTAATATTTTCCATCCATTGTTAGTGTACAACTAAAATAAATGAGACAGTTACAAACTCATTTTATTTATTACTAAATATGTAATGATTGAAATTAATTGAAATAAATGTGAAGTTAAATTTTAAAATAAAAGAATTGAAGGGATTATTGTTTAAATTAAAATAAAAAATGATGTTAGTATGAGATTTATATATTAAATTAAATTAAGATTAACTTAAAAAGAAAAATTAAATTAAAATTTAGTAATAAAATATATTTAGCAAAATTAAGTGTAAGTTGGATATTTCAATTTAGTTACTAATATAGAAATAATTTAAAATAAAATTAAGATTTAGCAATAAATTTAAAATGAAAAATTTGAAAATATTATATAATTTTTTAAATAAATTTATTGTTAGTTTTTAAATTATATGTATTAGTTACTAAATATATTTCTATATTAGGAATTAAATTTATAGCATGTAATTTTTTTCCCAGCATGTAATCACTATTTTATTCAAATTAACTTTATATTTATTTCAATTATTTAATCAGAAGTAATTTCCATTATTATATATTTATCAATAAATAAAATAATTTTTTGTGACGGTTCATTTATTTTAGTTATACATTAGCAATTCACCATATGTGGAAAAAACATAAGAGAGAGGATGGAGAATATTAACCACCTACAAATAATGTAGTATTTTCACTATTCTAATTACCTCATTAATTGAAATTTTAGCCATTTCATTTATTCTTAAATTAATTGGTGTAATAGGATTGCAATTTATTCACACAATGATATAATGTCTAGTATGTATAATTTAACTATATTCAAAAATAAATTAAAAAATATATTATTTCAAGAATTTCAAACAAAAAATACACCAATTTGAACAAGTCGCCGCATTATTTGCTTGGAATGTAAAATAGCATAGAGTTTGAAAACGTTATAGTGCGGTTTCATTTGAGGTGTATTCAAGTTTTGAAGTTAAAAATAAGATAAGTGTGATTAAAATATTATTATTTTGAGTTGTTAATATGTTGTTGTTTTGGTGTAATGTCACCACCCTTATTGAATTATAGTCTTCAAATCTCCACATTCAAACAGATATTTTGCATGGAAATATTAAATTTTCATACATAAGTATTATAATATAGAATTGGCAGGGGTACAAGTTGTGTACGTAGACAATGAATCTCTTTTGCAGCTATCTTTGAGTAATGTCTAGCTTAGCTAGCTTGATTCTCTTGACGCAGCAACCACCAACTTGCATATATCAGGTGACTGCTACCTTTGCTTCTTCTTGTCTATCCCCTTTCCTAAGCCCATGTGCCATCACACGTGCTAACTGCACCAGACAACACGAATGTGCATACTCTTTCTCTGCTCTACCATTTCGACAGTTAAATCCATATGCCACATTAAATATTCAAACCAAAACGTGGGTCTGTGTTTTACAACATGCTCCATTTCTATTTCCACATATATCTTCTCTCCGTATCATACTACACTTTTTTATTTCAAGTGTAGAAGCTCGGTTTTGAAAGAGACAACCAAGTCTTGGTTTTGTTTTACACTTTGCAAGCATGCCTTTAAGTTTGAAGTCCACGTCTTTAGGCCAAACTATATATAATATACCAGCTTGCCTAACTATATATATATATTGCCCAACTTGATATTTCACCACCATTATATTCGACGCCTAACTATATATATTGTCCAACTTATATTTCACCACCATTATATTCGACATTAAATAGAGATAACACCTTTTAATAAGTGAGTATAAATATTATTTTATAAGTCAGTTTTGTAGAATTGAGCAAGATTTAAAATTTACTTTAGTCTATCTTAATAAATTGTTAAGTTTATCGGATTATCTATTATCATACCGTTATCGGACCATCCTTAATATATAGTTTTACATACGAATTAAGAAGTCTCAACGTGAGAGAAGTGTGTTAGAAATCTTATATTAAGTAAAGATATAATTTTTTAATAATTTATGTGAGTAAACCTTACTTTTATTTACCGATTTTGTAAAATTGAATTAAACTTAATCTACTTCTTAAAATACTTTAACGTATTAAAAAAATCAAAATAAAAAATTAGAAGAGTAAAATGTGATTAAACAAACAAAAGAAGTTTTAAAAAAAAGTTTATTCAAAATGTTTGTGGTATAATGCACTAATCCTATGTAATGAAACATGAAGTGAATTGATGAGTGGATGATCTTAATGATATGATATGTGTTGAAAGTTTTGATCATTATGGGGGTGTGATTAAAGTTTTTGAAGGATGATGATGAGGAAGTAGATTCTTAAACTGAGACTGGAACCAAGGGATCCTAATCATCGTTCTCATCTTCTTTCTGTAAAGATTAAGCTCTGGCTTTTGACCATTGACTGAGAGGCACGTGCACCGCATCCTTCTTTTCGTTCAAAACGCAGAAACGATGATTTCGGCGACGCACGTGCACTCCCTTGTCCCGACACACACTAACATAATCATGCCTTAACTCTCACCTTTGCATTCTTTATTGTTCCTTCCCTTTTTTAATCTGCTTTTAATACCCCTTAAATTAATCCCACGGTTAATTTTAATGTAAAGCCACGTTGATCATATCACATAAATTCAAGTGGTACCCACCATGCACGTGACCATGCCTAAACAGTAACTTCAGTTTGAAGCTTTTTTTAACCTCAATGCAGAACCAAGTAGTAGTTTATTATCACAACTGATGAGTATCACAGTTGTTGCTTACTCAACACCGCCATTTTAACATGCATGGATTAAAATAAACTATGCTTTTGTTGATCAAACTTTGATTTTAGTCATTGAGTTTATGTTTTATAAAACAGACATTAATTTATTATCATAAGTTCGGTACAGTACAATATTAGTTTACTTTTTTAATATCTCCATTTGCATGTGTATCAAAATTGTGTTTGTATTAGTTTTCGTAATTTAAGAACAGAATTCACTCTAGTGTTTCCAAAATTTAAAAGATTTGACTTTTCTGGGGTCTGTTTGCTTCGTGGGTTTGTTGCAGTGTAGATAACTAAATTGGCCTCAGAGTCTCCACTGATTGAAAAAATAATAAAAGTTTTAAACTTTAATTTTTTAAAGATCAAAATAAGATGTTTATTTTAAAAAAGTAAAAATTATGACTACTAGGAAACATGGAAAATAAACATCATGGTATTGATTATGGGTCACGTTTTAAATGAGAGAAGAGAGAGTGAGCTTAGATATATGTAATGTAACTTATATTTTGATGCCTACATTTTGTAGGATCAATGATTTTATTTTTATACAATTAAAATGCATATCAAATTAATATTTTGAATTTAAGGTGAAAAAATAATAATTTCTATTTTAGAGTTAATTTTATTTATTGAAAATTTAAACAAACTATTAAAATTTGTTTAAAAACATAGATAAGGATAAAAGGGGACAATGTTTATATGGTTGAAAAGAATTTTTTCTACTTGTGAATGTGTGAAATACATTTTCAAATGAGAGTAGTGAACATATTGGCAAAGAAGAATGAGAACTTCTCTAAGTTCTAATATTAGAGTATATTATTTTTGTTTTACCTATAAGTATTATTTTTCAAATATTTTTGTATTCAATTACAGTGACGACAGGAAAGAAAAATTAAGAGAAAAATACAAATAAAAATATATATTGTTTGTCAGTTAAATAGAAAATAAGAATGATAATGAAAACAAGATAAAAATAATTTTTTTCTTATTTCTCTACTTCTTGTCAAACAGAGGACATATTTAAGAAATAAAAAATTATTCACAAGCGTTTTGTTCTCTCCCATTAAGAATGAGGTGGGTAACATCAAAACGGCCCAAATGAAAATAACAGATACAAAAAAAGCCTCTTGAAATTGAATTATTACTATTTACACTCTTCCTTTATATTACCGACTTCCCCTTCTTGTTCTTTTTTCCAAACTACCCTCCCTAAGCAAACTTCTCTCATCTTCTCCCTCTTTACGTAACTTCATTCTGAAGAAAAAAAAAACCACATTCTCCGTTTTTCCATGGAATTGGTACCCAGTATATAATATCAAAGTTAAAATTTCAATAATTTTTTGGATGATAATTAGCAAAGGCGAGATTACACTTGATGGTGTGTCTTAGGAAGAGAATTAAATATGAGGGAAAGAGATTGGATGATAAGAGGAGTGTGATTAGCAGGTAGTTTGTAAAACAAAATGCGAAAATGGGTGTATCAGCATAAAGAAAAGTGTGAACAGTAGTAATGCAATGCAATGCAGATCTATTCCATTGCATTTGGATAATAACAAACGGACTTTGTTATTTAAAATTCTGACGCATTCTTCATGTACCTCCATAAAATACGTAAAAAGACAAAAATATCTTCAGGAGAAAATTTTTAAGACATTGCCATGACTTCTAGACTGGCCTAATCTAAAATGATATTTTTTTTTTCGTTTTGACTTTCGGAATGGTTCAACCCAGAATCCCTCTACCCTGTTATTGATTTTCAGACTGGCCTAATCCGGAATGGTATATTTTTACTTCGGATTGGCCCAATATGAAGTCCCTCGACTGCACCCTGACTTCCAAATAGTATTTTTTATTACTTATGAATTGGACTGATTCTTCCTGTACTTCCATGGTAACTTTCTGCACTTCCCATTTTAGGCTTGAAGAAATGATAAAAATAAATTTCATTAATGGTAACTGACATTTATTTCTTTTTTCACTTTGGGGTTGCATAAACTGTAATACAATTAAAAAATAAATATATATTTTTGTATTGCAGGTTATACAACTTGCAATGTATTTAAAAAAAGTTTTGTGTTGTGGGTTGACAAACCTGTTGTGGTGTAATGGTGGTTATCACGTTAGTCTTGTACCTAAAGGTCTCCAGTACATTGCGGGTTGTACAAACCACAATACATTTAGTTATCATCAATTAAAACTATTTTTGTCTTTTTTTAAAGTTAAAATGGGAATATATTAAAATTATGAAAGTGCAGGAAATCAATATGGAGGTGTAGGAAGAATCACTCTACGAATTGGCATTATCCAAAATTCCTCCAGCCCACCCTTGAGTTTTGTACTAGTCCAATTCAGAATGATAGTTTAATCAAAATACAAAATACATTCCAAACCTTTTTTATTTTTATTTTTATGAAACCCTTTTCAGTCTTTTTATAAAGGCTATTTTGAACTTTCATAGGTGGAGGAATAATCGGTCTAAAAATCATGGGCGTGGCAATAGCAAGTTACTTAACAGATAAATAGGGCTCTTATCGTAGACCATGCACTCGGCTATAGTTGTTAAATTGTTACGGAGAGTTGTTTCCTACTTTATGTGAAACATTTTCGTAAAATTTAACATAAAAATAAACAAAGTTCAGCAGCGAAATATACTTTGACATTGTCTCTTCTAAATATTTTAACTAAAGCTTCAAAATAAAAATGATAATAACATTTTTGGAATTTTAAAAAAATTATAATATAAGTCATAATTTATATAATGCAGGAAGCAACTGCCATTATTACGTGCTACTTGTGTTGATAAGTAAAAGAACGAGTCGCTAATAGATTAAATGAGCTTTTCCTTCCTGCAACTCAATAATTTTTAACTACACCACCATAAGTTTTGAAATGACCACTTTATCTTTTATAAAAGTAAATTCTGAAAGTTTTTCAAAATTTTCAGAACATAGATTTCTTAAACAGAATTTTTATAATAAGATTTTTAAAATAGAATTTTTAGAATAAGAAAGATATAAAATACAATTTAGAATGAATTTTTCAAAATAAATTTTTTAAAACAAGTTTTCCACAATATAAATGATACTTTCTAGAACATATTTTTTTGAATAAGCTTTCTAGAATTTAAATGAGTTTTTCATAACAAGTTTTTTTTTTCAAAATATAAATAATAGTCTCTGAAACTTCCTCTCAAAAAGACTGAAGTGAAAAATGGAGGTATAGCGGCATCAATGAGAGCTCCAGGCGGGGCAATAGTGGCGTGATGCAATAAAGGAGAGTATTTTAATAATTTTCTATTAGGGGTGAAGTTAGTAATAATGGAATGTGGGAAGTAACAGTCAAAAAAATATTACAACTTGATCATTAAAAAGAATGGTGGTATTCTTTTTTTTCAACTATGCTAATAAATTGAATAATATAACCACATTATCTTTTAAGGGTGAACATTTAAAATTAATTTGTTATCAAATTTGGATAAATTTTTTATAGTATTTTCACAAAACAAAAAGTAAATAAAAACGAAAATTGACGAATTTATTAAATAAAGACACCAGTTTAGATTTTGGGCCACACGTTTCTAACTATGACGCCTTGAAAGCGTGTATACGTAACCGTATTGGATAGTTTATGCAAGTGATAATCTTGAAGTCACTTTAATAATAAGAAATGAAAACGAGACCTATTATTATTTAGGTTATTTAAATATTATACTGTAAACATAATGATCCATATCAGTAAATTAAAAAAAAATAGCAACATACGGTCAGTTAAAATAAAACTAAACATGAATATCTTAAACAAAATTTGATTCAAGTTTTATAGGTAATAAAATTTGCTGAGAAAATTGGTGATAGTAGCCCAGAAAAACTATACACAGTAATAAGAAAAAGAAGAAAAGTGAATTGTAGGGAGAGGGTAGAACCATAGGAACTAGGAGTGAAAATGAAAATGGCAAAGAAGATGATGCATAACTACGACCCCAGCATCCTTTGGCAATCATCACACGCCATACACAAAAGTCCAAACCTGGCCCTCTCCTTCGACCCTTCCCTTGGAAATCCCGATTAAAGTACTGATACAATACTCTTTTAATCAAACACTTGTGAAACTCCCAAAAGAAAGCTTTGAAAATCATCATATACAACCCTTTTTTTAGTCCCTTTTTTACAATGTTAAAGTCTCTTTCAACACAATTCCGAACTTACCTTATCATACTTGTGTCCTGTGACATGAGTTTTTTTCACTGGAATTAGTCTTGCTTCTTCTTGTAGCTGATAGGAAGTTGAAATTTTGTAGCTTGGAACAATCAAATGGATGCAATCCAAACAGAGAAAGTCTATGTTGCTGTTGGTAATGATGCACAGGATGGATTTAAGACTTTGAATTGGGCTCTCAAGAAATGGAATTCTCATCCAATTTCCGTTGTTATTCTCCATGTCACACACAATACTCCCATGGATTGTGTCCACACACCATGTAAGTTGGACTTGTTTTTATTCTCTGCATTGAAATTCAATTGGGTTTAGCTTAGTTTTGTGATTCCTTTGCAGTTGGGAAACTTCCAGCAAGATCTGTGAGTGAGGAGAAACTACAAATTCTCAGGAAAGATGAGCAAGAGAAAATCAACAAGCTGCTTTCCAAGTATGTTGCTTTCTGTGGCAAGGTGTGTACATTTTAGCACTTCAAAAGTAGTGTTCAATTACTCGGATGATATGAAATGAAGTTATAGTTGCTAAGTTCAATTATTCAGATCATATGAAGTGAAATTATGTTATAGTGGTTTAGTCCAACTCTACTACTCTTCTGTTTCTGCATATCACAGGTGCCAGCAGAGATTCTTGAAGTTGAGAAATCGGACGAGCCATTGCAAAAGCGAGTCATAGACTTGATCTTTGGTATAGGAATAACCAAATTGGTCATGGGATTTTCATTCATGAAGCCCTCCATGTATGAAATTTCCCTGCTTTTCTTATCAAAGAATTTCATTTTTCTAGCAATGCTAAATTGTCTGATTTTTCCTTGATGTTTTTCCGGTCTCTTGGTTAGGAAATCTAAAGGTGCTATTAGTGGATTGTTCTATGTTCATCAGCACAAGCCTTCCTTCTGTGAATTGTTCATTATTTGTGGGGGGAAGCAAATTTTCCTGAGAGGGAAAAATGATGAGAAAATCATGGAGGATGATCATGGAGTCATGGTTGCAAGAATAAGAGATAAGATAACCTTCAAAGACTGGTTAGACAAATGGTTCAATGACAAAACCAACGATTCTCCGGATAAAAGTGAACCACTTTCCTCAAGCAATTTGGAGTCCTCAGTAAACAGAAACCAGTGGGAATTTTACCTGCAGGAAGTTGAAAATTATTATCAAGAATTGTTGTCTTCCAAGTTGGAGGAAGGAAACTGCGGGCTAGACAATGACGACTCACAGATTGGTCCAAATGAGCCACATGTCACTGAACACAACAATTATAATATGGTAACTCACAACAACGACAAATACTTTTCCTCAAATATGTGTGTGGCCATGATTAATGCTAATATCTATCTTCTTTGTTCCCTTTCGTTTTGTTTCTTCTAGGGAGTTGTTAGATGATTGATTCACTTTTCATATAATATGATTTGTTTTTGTTGTACAATATTGAAAAAGAAGGCACCTGTTTGTGAAAGTCTAAATGCCCTTTCTAAGAAAACTCTCACTTTGACTCTTCTAACATTTGAAAATGTTACCACGAGTTTGAAAATATAATCACTTTATGATGTCTTGTTCCCTTTTGTTCTTTCACATGATGCTGTAAAAAACAATGGCTAACATTGTATCCTACTCAGAGTGGTGCAGAGAAAATTGAGATTCTGAAAAGTAAGCTGAATGAAGCTCAGAAGACGATCCTATTGAAGAGGAAAGAGGCCAAAGATAGTAAAGAGAGGCACGCAAAAGCTGAATGGGCAATTTGTCTATGCAACAGTCGAGTAATTCTCTGAATAGTCAAATTAATACAACGACTAATTTTTTAATTAAGATTAGAATTTTGTTTTAATTGAAATTGATATGTAGATTAAAGAAAAAAATTAAACATGAATATACCTAATGTTATGGTTTAGGGTGTTAGGGTTTCTAGGGATTTGTTTTTCTTGCATGTGAGATTCACGTAAATTGTAATGTGTGAATGCAATGGTTAGGCTGAAGAAGTGGAAGGTCGAATTCGAGAAGAGGTGAGGGCTAAGGAGGAGCTACAGAAGGAATGGGAAGCGGACAGAGAGCAGACAGAGGAGATGAGAATGGAGGTGGAAGAGAAGAGGAGGAGGCTCGGTTCCCTGAGGGAGGTGCAATCGGAGCTCTCCAACAGGCTTCAGATATGGACGCTGGCCAAGACGCGGGCGGAGACGCAGCTCGAGAGGGCGGTGGCGGAGAGGAGGGAGATGGTCAGGGAGATCGAGGAGCTCAGGCGCCAGAGAGACGTGCTCAACCGAAGGATCGAGTTCTGCAAGCAGAAGGACGCCATTGGAATGGCTGCTAGGCTCGCCGACACCTGCTGCACCTTCCGCGAGTACACGGCGGAGGAGATCCGGCTGGCCACCGACAACTTCTCCGAGCGGCTGAGGTTGAAGTCCGGCGGAGATTGGAGCAATGTGTACCGAGGACGCTTCAACCACTCCACTGTTGCCATCAAGATGCTCCCTTCTTTCTCCCTCCAAGATTTCCAATCCAAGGTGCATGTTTTTTTGCTAGATTCAATTCTTATACAATTCATTCAAATTCTGTTTTTTAATTTTCATATATGTGATTTTAGAAATCAGAATCGATTACAGTAAATACTAATTTAGACTACATTTTTTCAGGTGAGGGTTCTTGGTGATATTAGGCATCCTCATTTGATTGCCATGGTGGGGTTTTGCTCCGAGCCCAAGTGCATAGTTTTGGAATACATGCGCAACGGAAGCTTAAGAGACATGCTGTTTTCTAGGAGAAAAAACCGCGCCTTAAGATGGCACGACCGAATACGAATTGCCTCAGAAGTTTGTTCGGGCCTGGGCTTTTTCAATGCAGCTGAGCCAAGGCCTGGTATTCACTGCCATTTGACCCCATCCAAAGTCCTCCTGGACCGCAATTTGGTTGCAAAGATCACGGGCATTGGGCTCCATGATTGCTGTGATGAACAGTGTAACGTTGAGTCAGATTTGCGGGCTATAGGGGTTTTGTTAATGCATCTTTTGACAGGAAGAAATTGGGCAGGGCTGGTTGAGGAGGTGATGACAGTGGATGGAGAGGCTTTGGCTAGCGTTCTTGATGAGATGGCTGGGCAATGGCCAATGGATCTAGCAAAAGAACTTGCAGGCCTGGCTTTTAGGTGCATGTCCAACTCAGAACTGAGCATTGCAAAGGTCTTGGAGGAACTGAATGAGATAAGGAGAAAGGGGGATGAAATAGTTGGAAGGGAAGGACGAAAGGCAATTATTGGTGGGTGTATCGATAGAGAGGGATCCAGTGATGTGCCTAGTGTTTTTCTTTGCCCCATACTTCAGGTTGGCTTCTTCATCTTTGAAAGAAGTTTCTTTTACATACATAGAGATTTCTCCTAAATATGGTTTTTTCCTTTCTTTATTTGTAACATATATGGTATGTTGCAAATTTGCATGACTGATCCTGATTAATGTTTTTCGTTTGTTGAGTCCTGCACATAATGTTTGGACAGACAGGCAAAAGTGGAGTTAGTTTTTTTGTTTCGTAAAATTAAGGTTGTGTTGTTGTGCTGTTGGCTGCAGGAGGTAATGAAACACCCACACTTGGCAGCAGATGGGTTTTCTTATGAGCTTGAAGCAATAGATCACTGGCTGCAAGCGGGGCGTGACACATCACCGATGACAAATTTGAGGCTGAAACACACATTCCTCACCCCGAATCACACTCTCCGTTCCCTCATTGAGGATTGGCAGACCAACAAATCACCTAAACTTACACACTAATACCGAATTCTTTTAGTTCATTAGATCATTTGTACAGATTAATTTGTGACTAGTGCTGATTTTTTGTTCTCATTGCCACCGGTGGACCACTACCTCCAAATGAAAAGTTACCAGTTGAATTAGCCAGTCATGGTAGGTTCAAGCCTGAAACTTTCTCCCTACTGACTTACCATTCTTTTTTACTGTCAGACTTGCTACAACTATGAAGTATTAACTAAATATGAAACAGCAAAAATGGAATATTTATATATGTAAATATATCGATACGTAAGTACAATATTTGGTTTTTCAGCAAGACAATTTGACATGTGAAAAAAATGCAATTTCCCGAGGATAATAAATGTTCTACAGCTATCAGTCTATCAGCAACCTAATGTCACTATGGCTATATTACACTGCATAATTTACGTTTGTTTGCCTTCACGAGCGGCAATATAACAGGCATATCCTACGAGTGACCTTTATCTTGAAGGAATATTACCAAGATTAAAGTGTCAGAGTGAACAAAGCATTAGACTCCCAAACATTTAAAATTGAAACAACAGCAACACCGGGCGACTTTCTTTGACAGCGAATATTCAGATATCAGAGAGGGATCAGTGGAAATGTCTTCAGCTCTTGACCAGACAAACACCCCTCGCTCTTCTTGTCTGCCAGGGACAGTGTTGTCCAGCATGAATGCCACCAACAGTGTGACCACCATGTTCAAGGACATAAGAGCATTGATTGCAAAATCAAGCTTCAAGATTTAAATGACAGATCAGTTCATATGCATCCGAAAAGGAAACAAATTATTGCTTAATTAGCAAGAGAAACAGGCTAAAATGAAGATTTATCGTTAAGGACAAATCTGCATATTACCAGTTTCAATAAAGATAAATCATCTAGGATGTCTTAGAAAGCGTGTGCTTAAGTAAAACTTAAGATTCATATTCATCTATAAGCTATCCAACCAGTCCTCCTTTTGTTTATTCCTTTTCTCTTTACATTTAAGGCTAAAGGTACTTACTTGTTTAATGCCTGAACGGAATGGTCCACTTGATGCTGCGGCATAAGGAACCAGATAACTGGGCAGTATCAGACTTGACTCAGCCTGGTATTGTTGAAAATAAGCAGGGATAGACATGCCAAGGAACAGTGAAACGCCAACTATTGTAATGTTCCTGAAACTGCTGGATTGACTATACCGTAAATTAGAGAGGCCTAATGCTGCAGTAAGAGCCCACATGAAACATAGTACAGAAGCAGCCAAAGCCTGTGGAATGGAAGCGAGAAGAGCACCCACTTTCCCTACAAAATTATATTTAACAGTCATATTTTGAAACTCAAATGCACCAAAAATGAAAACCACTGCACATCCTTAGATCCATCTCAGCCAGAATGAAGAGGAATGAGAACGTATAAAGTTGGACAAGAATTTTGAAGTATGGATTTTGGCTCCAGGAGTTGTTATTTACCTATAAATGAGAACAAGATTAAGAAAGCAGCTCCAACTACCACTACCTTCCGACTTGCCACCTTGGTGATGTCAATTGTGTGCATGTTTTCTGTCAAGGTTGTGGAGCCAGTACCTGAACCCCAAAGACCAGCCAATATGCTACAGAAACCCTCAAGAGCAATTCCTCGGCTCACAACACCGGGAGTAGGAGGCCTTGAATTAACTTGCAGAGATGTAGCACGATAAGTTCCAACCTGGAAAAAGGATATGCCGTTCACATAGTTACAATTGCAGCTTCATCTCCTATTGATGTTTGATCCCTTCTTTCAGCATGAAAATTCATCTTAATATTTAAATGAGATTAGGACCTAGACAATATGATACTTACTGAATCCACAGAGGCAACAAGTGTCACTATGACCATGATTATAGAAGTCCTAAAATGGAAAATAGGGATGCCCCATTGTAAAGGGTAAGGAATTCTGACCCATGCAGCAGTAGCCAATGCATTGGAAACATCAGTCCTGCAATGCTGCATGGTATATGCATGTTTTCTACATGCATCCAATAGAATGTTTGAACTTGGTATATTAGGATTGCATCCTTTGTAATTATATGCTCCCCCAGCTGTTAAAAAGGATGCATATATCCAAATTATTGTCAAACTCAAGGGAACCTGAAAATATTAAGAAATTAAGTTATAAGAATTATTACTACATACACATGCTAAAGGAAAGACTTAGCTAGCACTATCCAAAATTGCTCAAGAAAAACAAAAATAATTTGGATACTTACAGCATAAATTCGAAATAAGTGGCGCCCAAAGATAGATATTCCTCGTAGATACTTCAAACAAGAGAAAAAGAAGAGAGAATGAGTTTTTGAATGCTCCTGAAATCATTTAATAAACAACCAAAAGCCCATAACCTGTTTTACAACAGACAGCCTCTAACATACAAGAAGTAGTTTTACAAATTACAACAATTAGAAAACCGTTTCAGATACAAAATATCCTGTATAGGTGCTGCTTAAAATGCACATATGACTCACCAAAGTGAATATCAGAACCAGTGCTATCTGTGGAATGCTAATTTCAGGGCAAGTGCCTGCTTGTGGAAAACCGTAGCTGAAGAATGCTAAACCTACAGCAGCAACAGTTGGGGCAACCACAATTGGGTTGATTAACCTAAATTTGTAAAGAATAAACAGATCAGGCTAAGAGATAAAAGTTCAGTAGCTTCTACAACTTCATTGATCAATATAAATTCCCTTTATGCATATGGCTATTCCGTGTGCTAGTGCTTACACGTGTTAAATATTAATCAAGGCAGTAAAGCAGCAAACTAACAACATTCACTAAATCAAGCACAAGACAAAAGATATTTAAGAACTAAGATATGGCATGTAACTTCTTACCTGAGTAGAACAGACATTAAACCACTAAATCCCAGGATAGATTGGAATATTGAACCAACAATTATAGCTCCTTGGAGTTCCCTCATTATGTGTCTAAATTTCTGCAATTACAAGGCTTTTTATATGTAAGCTGAGAATACATCCAAACTAACAGAATAAAAGTCAAAGTTTTATGTAATTTTTTAATAAAGAGGTACATAATAGACAAAGTCTGTTAAAAGATAACAGATACATAACAACAGAAAAGGATAAAAGAAAATTTATGCTAGTCATTCAGATATATACTATACAAGTTTAAATGGTAAACAAGTCATGTGAAAATTAACTCTTAACTATAGTTTCTGAAGTAGGTGTGCTTGAAAAAGCATATAGTTTACTGATTTAGATAATGTAATTTGTCTGCCTAAACTAAAAGGGCCTGAAAGTGATGTGCTAATGAATTAAGTAATGAACTTACATGCTCGGTAAGATTCCGATATTCTTGAGCATTTATGATAACTAACGCCGGTGCTAAATACACAAATGAGCTCCCTTGAACTAAGGGCAGTCGAGTACCAAAGTAGGAGTGCAGTATTGTGGTGATGCCAGAAAGAAACAGCATTGTAGAAATTACGGTTGCAGTATCCTTCTGTCCTCAGCAATTAATGTAAAAATAAAATGAATAGATAAGAATACGAAAAACTATCCATTTTCTTAGAGTAACATGCAGTAAACAGTAAATTGAAAGCATATACTTACATCTGTTCCACCCATGACCGGTACCATGACTAACGGAATCAACACAAGAGAACCGGCTAATGATAGATAGTGCTGCAGGCCATAATAGATAAGAGGTACTGCAATTAAAAAATGCAAAGACTAAGTACAAACAAGGTAAAAAAAAATTGCCACTTACAGAAACATGACTATACTAGTTAATCTTATAAGTATTGAGATGATAATTAGTTAAGACAATGATGTGGAAGAAAGAACTGGGAAAATGGGTTCTTTCAGAAAGTTCTTTCAGAAAGTCCTTTAATTTTGTGACTAGTATTTCAAGAATTGGTATTCTCAAATGAGATTTGTCTTCACATACTTTGACTCTATTTTCTTATTTTCTTTCTCCTCTACGGATATGATCTTCAATCAGTCATGGACCAATTCATGCAGATATAAAATGAACTAATTGGCAAGCATCAGAACTTCCAACATGGGAAGTTAGTAACATACCACTCACATTGCTCAACTTACAGCATTACAGTGAAAAAATTATAAGAAAAGAACAAAACGCCCTAGAGACGTGAATTTTTCCACACAATTCAAATAAACCAGAAATTTTTTCCAAACCATCCAAAACTGGCATCCTAAAACATAAACTCAAAAAAACTAAAGAAATCAAGGGTGAAAAAGAATCTAAAACCGACAGAAAAAGAAAAAGAAGAGTACAAACTAACCAATCCCCGGATTCTCTTTGAGCCCGCACTCCAATGCCAACGGTCCCCGCCACCCTCCATCACGGTGTTCCTCCCCTTCCGGAAACACATTGACCTTAACATCCCCATTTCCCTCCTCCCCCTCCTTTTCCTCATTCACAGGAGCAACTGCAGAGATTCCATGCCCATTCCCCTCCCTATTCACCACCCCATTATTGGCATTACCATTCAAACCAACTTTCCTCTCACCACCATCACGTTCCTTCTCTTTGCTCCCCCTCTCATCCAAAACAGCACCATTCTCAGCCCTCGTGGCACCTCCACGAAACTCTGGTTCGATCTCGTTTCCTCTTGTCCTCCCCACCACTGGATCTATCTCTACCTTGGGAGATGACCCTCCTCCCTTCCTCCCAAAAGCTTCAAACTTTGCACTCCCACTTGTCCCAGCTTCCCCTGAGTAATCAGACACAAAACCCGTTCTTTTCGCCCACGACCGTAACTCTCTCGGGTTGTGCTCATTTTGTGATACAAAAGGTTCCACTTTGCCTCCTACCCCACCTTGTTTCTTCCCAGTGCCACCCCTCACACTCATGGCCACATTTCTGTTCAATGATTCCGAGTTCAACGACCCAGTTGCCATTGACACCCAATGACACTGCTGAACTCTATCCAATTTAGTATAAAGTACAAAGACGAGGTTGCAGAAGTGAACTAAAATGGTGTGAAAACAAAGAAAAGAGACTTCAGTGTGTAAAAGTTGAAAGTGACGGTGGAACGAAGGAAGGAGTGGAATTACCGAAACATCCCTGTGGAATAACTGTGCCTCATCTTTTTATTGGGTGGAAATGATGAGATTTACTATGTCTGTCTCTTTGCTTATGCTTGAAGTTATCTTCTCCTGGGTCACCAATTACAAGCTTCTGAAGTGGTTCAGTTCAATGGATTCACACATTATCATGAGAATGACATGATGGAAAATGGAAAGAGCATAGCTAAATCGGTCCAATCCCACGCCCATCATAATTACTTCGTGAGTATCTATGTATCTTTCTATCTACATATTTCTTCCTTTCTACCATATCCTATTTGCTAATTCAAATCCTTTAAAAATGTTAATTAAATTAGTTAAAGTGATTGGAAAGAAATTTTATTATCAATTCAAAATTACTCTTCTCGTATTTAAAACTTAAATAGTTGAATAAGACTTTTTTTTTTATATATTCTCCTATTAAATTAGGAAAGAAGAATTTTATCATTCTTTTCAAATTTATTTTATTTAAAAATATTTTAGGGAAAAAATTAATTAATCAACCAAGTAGAAAGAATCTTATAAAGTAAACAATAAATCTTTCTGAGAATACTTTATAACTAATAAAAAAATGTATTACATAATTAATATTAAGCATTTTTTATTATTAAGTTTTTCCACAACTTAATTCATTAATATTTTTTTAATTCGAGATCATTCCACAAAATTATGAGGTATATTTTATCATCTTATTAACATATTTGCATGTGTTATTTATACGACTAGTTTTTTGACATTTCTTATCGTCTCATTTATGTATCTCTTTATTATTATTTTTTTCTTTTTATAAATTGTTTTTATGGACTTGTTGAATAAGGTAATTATTGAATGATTGTTTATAATTGTTAAGCATTTTTAGTTTATAAATATTTTCTATTCTGTATGTCACAAACTTTATCATGATTGTTGTATTTAGTGATCACTCAATCTTTGTTTTTTTTTTCTTTACAATATTCTTAATAATTAATCATAGTTATCTTTTTAGATAGTGTAATTTTTTACATGATTTTTTGATTGATGTGTATTTCATATAGGATAGATTGACAAAGTTGACAATTTCTTTGTGTTAATAATTTGAAAAAAAACAAGTTTAACTTGCATCTCAAACATATCTTTAATATATGAATTTAAATTTTTAAAATTCAAACTCCCTCCACGTATTTAAGCTTGAATTTTGAGATTGAACTATATGCACTTTGAATTTGAAGAAAATTTGAAATTCTTTAACTTTCTTAAATTTTCAAAGAAATAAAATTCTTTAACAAGTTCTAACTTACACTAAACACTTGTGATTAACTAGACACATACTTTAAATAAATTCACAGTCAACAATTCAACCAACACACATTATTAACTCATTTTACCTTAATTAAAAATATAGATTATTAAAATTATACTAAATTTTTATTGTTCAATGTATTTCAGTCATAATTCATGTTTCTTTTCTTGTTTTTTAAATTATTTCACTTTTAAAAGCAATTTAGTATAATTTCTCGAAGTTATGATTAAAATTCTGCAAATCTTTTTACTTTTGAGAGCATCATTTCAAATTTCGTATTTTCTTTTGGTTTAAATATAGAAAAACTTTAAAATATCTACAGGTTCTATTTTTATGTTTTTAATAAGAAAATAAAAAAGAACTCTGAAAATGGATATGAAATCATGTCTTATAGAATTAAATGGTTACGTGGAAATTTATTGCTTTATGTAAACTTACATAGTTTCCTGCACTTTTTATTTTCATTCAAATTGAAAGTTTTAGAATTGTTACTCTAAACAAAAAGAACTAATAATTATTTTGTTTTCAAGATTAATAAATTAGGAAAATCATTTTATAGGAGTTTTAATTTTCGCTTTAAACAACTGTAATTATATACTTCAATAATTTCACTTTTCATCATATACACATTTTATTTATTTCTTTTATTTTTTTAACAATATAAAATAAATTCTATTTTTAATAATATCTTTATATTTAAAGGTATTTGTAAAAATTGATTATAAAAATTAAACACATAAATTCATGATAAATAATTTACCAGGATAAAAAAATTACAGGTCTCTTTATTCAAATACGCAAGATAATGTTTGTTTACAGAAATTCACCATACACAATATATAACATTTTTTTTAACTTATCATGCCAAAGCTGTGTTTTTTTTAATTATATGCTAATGAAATAAATCGTGTCACACATTATTTTTAATAAATTAATTCAGAAAATATGTTTTATTAGCGTCTTACGTAGAAATGGGACGTTCCAATTATTGGATGAGAGAATAATGAACTTAATTATAAACGGTCGGTAGATTATTAGCTAATATGGTGATGATAAATAAAAATAATTAAATATATTGAAAACAATTATGGATATATTATAATTTAATTATTTCAATAATACCATCAAATACACACAATAAATTATTAAAATAATATTGTATTATAATTACACGGATATCATAATTTTGATTAATGAATCGTAAAACCTCGAATGTTGAAGAAAGAGGTTTATGAGAGCGTGTTTCCCCGAACTCTCGAGAAGTTTTCAGAGTGAGCAACTCTGCATATGCAATGGAGTTTCCTTCTTCCTCCATCTTCTCCCCACGCCCCTCAGACGACACCGTTTTCTACGCCATATACCCTGATTCCCCCACCGTCACTACCACCGCCGCCGCCACCGCCACGCTCCACTCCCTCCACCTCGAAATCCTCCAAACAATATCCCCCTTCACCCAAGACTACATCTGGCAGCACCAACCCTTCACACTCTCTGTTTCCACTGCCCCCAACCCCTTCTGCCCCTGCCCATCCTCCTCCAACCTCCACCACCTCCATGGCCACCTCCGCTACGGCGACAACCTCGACGACGAGTGGTTCGCCGTTTTCCTCCTCTTCCATATCTCCCTCCATTTCCCCTCCCTATCCATCCGCCTCTGGGACTCCGACGGCGACTTCCTCCTCATCGAGGCCGCCTTCCACCTTCCTCGCTGGCTCAACCCCGACACCTCCCACCACCGCCTCTTCCTCCGCCACGGAAACCTCCACATCGTCCCCCGAGACCGCCTCCCTCAGCCCTCCCTCCTCGACTCCCTCGCCTTCGTCGCCAATTCCGGCCACGAATCCCTCGCCTCCGACGCAATCCAGCGCGCCGTGAAGAAACGCATCGAGGACTATCCCGAGCGCGCCAGGAGGAACATGCACAGGGTTAGGGTTAGGGTTCCTGTGTCAGTGGCGTGGGTTCTGAAGCACGAACCGCGGCTGATTTCGCTCGCGGTGGAGGGTTTCTACGACAGGGATGTAGACACGATGAAATTCGCCGCGAGGATGGAGAGGTTCGTGGAGAGAGGGGCAACGGAGGAGTTGGTTTGCGTTTCGGTGAAGATGTCGAGGGCGATGTACGCGCAGTTGGTGCAGCAGCGGTTTCAGGCTCCGAAGTGTTACCCGTCGATGCCGGGTCGGGCTGAGAGGGAGGCGTTTGTGGAGGCGGAGCTGGGAATGAAGATAGCGTGTGGGTTGGAGATGATGTATCAGCAGCGGAAGCGCGATGGGGTGGAGGGGCAAGGGAGCACTTGGGAGGCGTTTAGGAAGAGCTTGGAGAACAGTGGCTACTTCCAAGGGCTGCTTCCGGGTTCCTCTGAGTATCAGAGATTGGTGCAGAGTGCTCAAGAGTATTATAGGAACACTTCTCTGCACTCCCAGGCCAGGTTGGAATTGGAACTAGGCTATTGATTTTTGTTTGAATTAAGTCTTGTTTTTGTGTTGGATGGGTATTAGCCTTTTGGTTTTGTGTGTTTAGTTTAACTTAGCTTTGCTTCTTGGTTTATCTAGTTTTTTCTTATTTTGTCATTGATGAGATCATGCATTGATTATAGATATGATCAAAGTAGAACATATAAAGGCTTGGACAATCCTTATCTCAGAGCTAGTTTTTAGGGTTTTGTTTGACCAAGCCCAAACTCAAGATGACATGAGTCTATCATATTAGGGTTCCCTAAATTGTCCTAGTAAAAAAACTACCTAGACCTGATGCCTGTAGTTAATCTTTGACTTGAAGGGGTGTGTAGAGATCTCACGTTGATTAAAATGGATAAGTGCTCTTTGTTGACAATGATTACATGGGGCATTGGGGAATTGGTCTACCTAGGTTCTAATGTAGTGATGTTGTTTGGGTTAAAGCTATAGGTTTTCTGTTGGTTTTTGTTTCTATCATTGCTAAGGTGAAAATTTGTTGCAGTGAGTTGATGAATGCTCCGGTTAGACGTATAGATGAAATTCTTGCTCTGCCTCACTCAGTGGACGATTTTAAGGATCAGGAGGTTCCTCCATCTGATGATGATTCCTGGCTTTATGATGGAGAGGAAGAATTGAACTCTGTTCTTATGGAAAGACAAAAGGAGATGGAACTATATGACTTAAAACACAAAAAGAAAGGGAAAGCAAAAGAGGATCAAGATACTGGTCCCTCATCTGCTTTGAATGCTGACGAGTTTGATCCCGGAGATATAGCAAAGACCATGCAGGCATTTGTCCATAAGTTGTCAAGTTACAAGGGGGCTGAAGCTCCTGAGGACAGGTTAGTTTAGTGATGCACATAGTCATTTAGTATACCTGATATGCAGTCTTAAATCACTTATTGTGTAGGCATCTTTACTGCGAAAGGATTAGGGCTATTAAAATAATTTCTTTCTCATGATGTTCGCTGACATAAATTCAGTATCATAGATCCCCCAGGATAAAGGTTTAAGTCTAACACCCCTGCCTATTAATTAAAATTGTATTCCCAAAAGTCAAATGCGGTCCTGATTGGACAAGACTGTAAAATAGCTTTTCAAATCCCAACTAAGCTGCTGCGGGTTTATTTTCGTAATCTTAAAAATCAAAAATAAAAACACTAGCTTTTTGTGAAGCTGAAACCAGCTCAGGTTTTAACTATTTTTATAACAATTTCTTAATTTCTAAGTAAAATAACCTTAATTATTAAGTATTGAATAACATAATAACATGTTCTATTTAGTATATGGTATAAATAGTTTTTCTTTCTACTGGTTAGTTTTTCTGGACGCTGTGATAGTTGTACCTTTCAGACTGTGCTGTATTCCTTTATTATGTAATATGTGGAATTTTTCTTGTAAAGGAATAAGGAAGTGGACATTGACGTGGACCAATTTATTAAAGACATGGAATCAATAATGAAGCATTCAGACAATGAAGCTGCCAACAACAATATTGAAGAAGGATCATCCTCTGACCCGGACTTTGGTGAGATCTCATGTGTTAGTTTACTGTTGAATAGCTTTTCTCTTTAGTTGTTATATATTAAACTTTTTTAATTGCATTTATTTCCTGCTAATGGATTATTTTGTAAAAGAGTTCTTTTACACCATTATATTAGTGCATTTTTTGTGATGTCATGCATGTAAGCCATTACAATTCACATCTTGTAGGTTTGAACTTTTTGGCTGTCTGTTTTGCAATTTCTCCAAATTTCTTGCTCTGTTATGACTGTCGCATGTATAGTTCTAGTAGAATGAAGGTAGGAGTTCCTTTAATTTCTTTTCAAATTTCAGCTTTCCTGTCAGTGATTTGGATAAGTGCTAGCAAATTCTTTATTTTGGTTTCTATGATAGTACATGTTAAGATTTTGTATGTTTTTTATTGACAAATGGTAGTAAAATGTTCATCTCTTTAATACTCCATTATCCAACTGAAAAAAGTCTAAGCCTATAATACCTTGGTGTTGTACTTGGGAATTGAGATAAACAGATAATGAAAGTGTATGATGTTTAATGCTTTTCCTATGTCTTTAATAATAAATAGAAATAAATTGTCGAACTCAACTAGGTCTCCATTGAATACTTTATTGGCTATGAAGTTCTGAGAAGTTCAAACAGATGTCTTTATCATTATAACGTACATTCATAGAGTTATCTTTTGGGCTTTAGCACATCATCGTTGCTGGTTTTTAATGTGTTAACCACACGATGATTTCAGGATACATTGTATTTAATAGTTGTTATTAAATATGCATATCTATTTACTTTAAAATATTAATCCTTAAAGAATCTAAAGTTCCATGCACAGGATTTTGCTTGCTTAATCTAGTTTCACTGAAAAGTGCATAATAATAATGTTTAATTAGTTATTGCTTACAAGAACACTGTTTAAGTTTGGCAATCTGTCTTCAAATTTGGTGCTATCGGATGGAAATTAGATCAATTCCCTTAGGATAAGTTTGGTAGAGAGGAGAGATGGAATGATAAAATCATATAAATAAAAAAAGTGAAAGAAGATAGGTGAAAAATAAAGTAAAAATTAAGGGTGTATGGTTGAAGATAAATAGAAAAAGAAATGAGGGGAGATGTAGAGAATTGAGGGGAAGTGGTTGGCAAGTAGAGTAGAAAACTACTGGTGCGACCCATTCACCTTTTAATTCTCTCTTTTGTATCTCTATTCTACCAAACAAACTCATTTAGTTCGATTGCCGCACTTTCCTCCCCTTCAGCCAAGCAGAACATTAATTGTTTGTTAGTAGTACTGGTACCTGGGTTTTAGTATGTATAATGAATTAGTTTCTGGAATTCAACCAAATAGGAGATCACCTGGCCAGTTAATTTGTATGTCTTTTCCCTTGGTATCATTTGTTGATTCTTATATTTTTATTGATTATGCAGATGATTCTGAGAGTGATATGGGTGAACTGGGGGAGGATGATGAAGATACTTTCATGCGGTCCTATTCTGATGCTATGAACGATGAACTAAAGGCAACCACTCTTCAGAAAAGTTTTGTTCGTGCTAATGGACAAATTCAAAAGGATCAGGTATTTGTTTGCATTTGCATGAGGAAAGAATATGCTAAATGTTAATCTGTAATGATGTGTATTTGTCCAATGTTTTTAAAATCATTGGACCAGTCATTGAACTAATTAAGGCATTGATTTAAGGCAATACTAAGTAACAAAGTGATATTTTTTGACCCACAATCATGTACCTTTCACGACGCGAGGTCTGCTATGGCGGCATCATTGGTTGGAAGGCTTTGTTTATGTGGTGGAACTTTGGTCTTATTCCATATTCCCCATAATGCCGTGGTTGAATCAGTGTTAATATAATAATAATCGAATAATATTATGATTTTATAACACTACAATCTAAAACACAAGTTATAGGTTTTTAACTTTCAAAATACATACAAAAGTATAAGTAAAATGTATCATAATACTTACTCTAAGTTTCAACAAGGCACAATAGTATTCAGTGACTAGAAAGTTTATATTTAGAACAAAACAGAAAATATCGAAACACTTTAGATTATTTTTAAGAATAAATTATTAAACATTTTTCATTGATATGCTCTAATCCATTTTTTCTGTGTACTGTTTTTTTCCCAATTTTTTATTGGTTTTCCGGTTCAATGACGAGTTTTTTTTAGCTTATTTTATGATTTATTTGAATCAAACAGTTGATCGGTATACCAGTTTTCTAGTTTGACCAGGCCAGTCTGATTTTCAAAACACCCTGTATAGCAAACCTCTCTAGGTCATTTTAACAAAAGAAATGAAGTATATATAGAGTGTCATACAAAGGTCCAATCATGTTATTTTGGCATTTGGATATGCTAGTAAAGTGTGTATTCTCTCTATCCTCATGTTGCTTTATTATTTACGATAATCTATTAAAAACTATGCATTTTATTGTAGCTAGGGTCCTTCTGCTCATGTATGTTTGTGTGCATGATTAATATGAAATAATAATAAACTTGTGGGTTTAATAGAGATGTGTATTGTTTGTAAAATTTTTTACATTATTAAATCCTCTCTTGGGTGACTTTTGAAGTAGTTATTATTATTATTATTATTATAAAATTAACAAACATGCCATATGTGACGGTTTCTGATAAGATGACTTTGCAAAAAAAGGCTTTACATTGTTAGGGCTTGTATAAAATAATTATAATTTTTTTAACCACTTAATAATTTAAATAATATCAATCTTGATAACTTTAGATAAATAAACTTTAGATAATATCACAAGAAAACCAGAATTCATGCCTGTTCGCGGCACTGCTACAAAATCAAGCTTAGAAACAAGACAGTAGTGACCAAAATGGACACTTGCATAATAATAGTTAAGTTTATATTTTCTTCTGCAAATTTTCATTAGTGCAGTTACAAGACTGATGTTTGCTCTTGCATTTGAATTCACTTTCAGGGAACATCAAATGCATCAGAACAAAATATGGACGAGGATTTTTCTCCTGTAGATGTGGATGTAAATTTAGTAAAAAGCTTTCTTGATTCCTTTTCTTCTCAACAAGGCCTTCCTGGTCCGGCTTCTAATTTGCTCGGCCTCATGGGGGTGCAGTTACCAGAAGATACAAAGAAGGGCAATTGAAGATACTGAAGTATTTCTCTGGGTTTAAGTTTTGGGATTCTCCAATGATATACAGTCTCTGGATGGCATGTTTCCCAACCTTTTCACCGCTATCCTTTTTTTTTTTTCACGTTGGGTAGGCACCTGCTTAGGAGAGGGCATATGGGAATGCTTGCTAGTAATGGTGTAACTTCACCAGGTTTTGACACTTGATATGAACTTGCCTCCAGAGTAAAGCAAGACAAGGTTCATCTGTAGCTTGTTTATTGGCTGTAATACAGGTTGGGAGAGAAGTCTACCAAATTAGGAATTGGCTAGTTATGTTACATAGCAAATTATTTTCTATATTTGGTTTTTGTCATCCACTATTGAAAGTGGTTGATTCCTTCCTTCTCTTTAGGGTTTAGTGAGTATCATCTAATACTGTTCTAGTGGTATATGGATTTCTACTTTGCTATCCATAAGATTATTAGTACCAAATTATAACCCCTCCTTCCACTCGTATGCTCAAAATACAAAGAGAAATGTAAACCAAAATACTACATTTTGTCATACTTCTCATCAACTTATGATTTATGAACAAGCAAAAGATAAAAATTGAATATCCCCTTTTAGTAAAAGGCATCTGTAAATAAACTGCAGCCTAATTTAACCGATAAAAGAATTTTCACAAAGATGAAAAAATTAAAGCAACCATAGCAAAATATTTTACACATGGCCCTGCTCCTACCGGTATTTCCTATGCATTCCAGGGGTCATACAGGAGAAGATTGATTGTTTCTTTGGTTTGGAGCCAAAGATAAAAGACCTCAGAGGAACCTTGGCCCGAGACTCTGATTGTCTTAGCTGGCCATTTTGTTGTCTTTTTGAAACCGAGAACCCATATTCATCATTCAACTTCACCAGAGCCTTTTCTACGTCAAGTTGGAGAGCTGATACAACATCTAAACCCGCTTGAAGTTCATCAGCAACCTTGTTGTTTTCCTGTTTCATGTTCAAAATCTCACCTTGGAACTTGGCAGCTTGGTAGCTTGTGAACCTGAAATCATCATCTTCTGCACTGGCTTTCAACGCTGCTGTTATCTCCTCTTGGATGCCGCACAAAGATGAGAATCGACCTTGCAGTTCTTCCTTCAACACAGCACCTTTTTCCATCCAGACTGTTATTTCGCTCTGTATCTCTGTTAGGTGTTTGTAAATTGGTTTTGCATCTGATTTTACAGAATACTTTATGCTACTACTACCCTCTGACGACTTTAATTTTTCCTCTACTTTTGATAACTCAGTCTGCAAATCTTTGATAGTGGTCTCAAACTTCTGTATCTCAGAGTAATAAGCACTGAATTTTAACCAGAAAGTTAAGTTCTGCTCTAGAATTTCATCCATGTTTGACCGGAATTTCTCTTCAACGGGTGAAGTGGATTCAGGTTCAATTTTTAGAAGTTCCTCAATGCCGTGCTTTTCTGGTGGCATCACTACAGTTGACTCTGCCGAATCTTCATTTCCTTCAAAGCTTCTCTGCAAGAGACCTAGTTTTTGACGCAGAAGTCTTATCTCTTCATCTTTCATGGCATTGGCTGTCTTCAATTCGTTTAGCTGCAAAGATGAATCAAAGTTGCTATCTTGATTTTTCTTCTCTATTTCAGCCAGCCTCTTCTTGACATCTTTATAATTTCGAAGAGTAGTAGTATACTCAGTCAGCAGAACTTGTTCTCTATCCTGCATTCCATTTGTAAACAATTTCCGCCAATCAGGTTCATCTTCTTGTGCTGTTGCCTGCTCCTTGGAATCAACTTTGGGAGCATTCTCTATCTCACATGAACTTTGTTTAGTATCATCTTGTTGCTGTTTCTCTGAACTCTCTGAAGAACTGTCTAGCTTGTTGCTTGCAAGTTGCTGTCCGACTTCCTGATTTTCTGTGGTAGTGCTCACATCATCAGTTGCCTTTTCATCACCTTTGCCAGGATTTATATTCTTCTCTTGTTTTTTTAACTCTTCCGGAAATTTGTTTTCCACAGGGGTTGTTTCTTCCTTTTCTAAGGAACTGGTGACCTTAACCTCATTGACTGACTTAACATCATTTTCCAATGAACCGGGAGCTTCATTAGCAAATGGTGAGCCAGTGACCTCAGGCTTGTTGTCTGACCTTAGATTATCTTCAACAGTACCACCAACTTTAAGCCCCTTATCTGTTGCATCATCTACCAAACCAGCTGTAGACTTGCATTTTAATTCCTCTTGGGTTGCCGAGTCCTTTTGTTCATCTGATAAATGTGTGGTCTTAGCCTCCTCACCTGGCAGCACGTTTTGGACTTTCTCTGAGAGATGATTAAGATTAGAATGTGCTTCACTGAATTGGGTTTGGAGATTGCTATTCTGGTCCTCAACAGTTTGGTTTAAATCCTCTACTCCATGCATCTTTCCTTCCATCTTTCTCAGTTGTTCATTCAATTTATTTTTGTCCTTGATAAGATTTTCCTTATCATTTTCCAGAGTTCGAATCTGCTCCTGAAGTTCATCAGTTTCCGTTCTCAATCTCTTCACCATAGCACTCTGGGATGATACTGCAGTTTCCAAGCTGATCACTTTGTTCACTAGCTCATCAATCTTCTCTGCCATCTCTGCTACAGTGAATGATGAATTGGAGCTAGTCTGAAAGTTCTCTTTAATGTTCTCCTTTAATAATTGCAACTCCTCCTTCTTCCTAATCAATCCATCGGCATTTTCATCCAACTTTGGTTCTGCTATTATTTTTAAATCTCTTTGGCTCCTTGGCTCTTCGGAATTGTTCCGATCATAACGGAATTCGTCCATGAGAGAGCCCAACTTGGCCTTGACATCCTTTACCCTTTTGGACTCGATTTTAGTTTCATCAACTGATCTTTCCTGTCTCTCTTCTAACTGCGTCAATGCCTCTTGGCATGATTGAAGAGCAGTTCCTGCTATCAAACGGCGAGCTTCATCATCTTCAATATCAACTCCTTCTTCAAGTTCTTCTTGCAGAGTGGAAACTCTCTGTTGCAATTCCTTTATTTGCTCCTCAGTGTCCCAGTACCTACCGAGGGCATTCTCATAAGAGTTCTTTACAAATTCTTTCACAGTTTGTAGGGCCAGAATCTCTTTCTGCAGCTTGTCAACCTCTTCAAGTGCCTCTTTTCTGCTCAAACCAGATTTAGCAACTTTCGGAGTAGCAGCAGCTGCAGTGGCAGCTGTTTTCTTGGCTTGAAATTTCTTTGTGGCTGTTGTTATGACACTTTTTAAATCTTTATTGGGAGGCTTTGGTATGTTTTTTACCCCTTCTGGTTTTTTTTTGGGAGGCCTTTGTGATGGATCATCGTCATCCTCATCCATAAATGGGACACGATCTGGAAAGACAGAAGCAATAGTGTTGTTGGCATTTTGCAACTCTGTTGATATGTGATCATATCGTTCGGCTAAAGCCCGGTAAGCCTTGAATGACTCCTCCACAAAGCTTATCAGTTCCGGTCTCCTTTTGTAATACATTTCTGCTCTCTTGGCAAAAGAGTCACCCTCTTCTGCTAAGAGCTTCATAACACTATGCACTTTTTCCTCCATATCTGCAGTTTTGTTTATATATTTTAGATACCCAACTAAATTCATTTATATAGGCAAAAAACACATAAACGTGGGTTGTATTGGTGCTACATAGGCATCTAGCCGTGGCTCAAACAAATTTTTAGTTTAGTATTCCAATTAATAATATGGAAACAAGTATGTATCGTTTATATCCACATGTTAAGCATCTCCGTAAATTCTAAATTTATAGGAAATTAATTCAATATCTTCAAGGATTTCAAACTACAATTTCCAAAAAAAAAAAATTCTCAAAAAACCATGTTTAGTGAGAAAAAATGAAGCTAATCAAAGTCTGAGAGGCATTTTTATCAAAAACAGGGAGGAGATGGAGTCATTCTATGCACAATTTCTATCTCACATTGACCAAAAATAGCATTGTGATTTGAGAAAATTCAATTTAAAAAGTGATCAAAGAAGTGCATATGTACTTTCTGATTAGTAAAGGTTCAGATTTGGAAATAAGAGCACGTTGAGAAGCATTTTCAGAATCCATATAAAGCAATCAAGCCTTGAGCATGAGTAACAACCCTCAAATATTTTTCTTAAGCGTCTCTCTACTCATGCAGTTGAATTTCCTTATTACGGATAAATGTATTATTGATAACACTATGAATAGAAGGCATCCATAATTTAAAGGTTTTATTCCATAGTGAAATGAAATTGACCATCAAAAGCCTGCACACACACACAGACATTTGTATAATCTAACGTTAAAAGCAAGGCAGGGAATCTATCCGTTTACATCGTATGCCATGAATGAGTACAAAAATTCAAATGAGAAAAAGGAGATAAATTGTGGAGTTGATCATGTATGAGAAAAGAAAATGCAGATAAAGTGAGGACCTTGAAGGTTTTGCTCCATCCATTTTGATTGCTTTGTTCTGATGTGGCTAACCCACCACCATGAATAAGCATTGCTTGCCGCCCTCTGCAACATCTTGGTTGGTTGTTTCTTCTTCTGTGCTCCTAATTGGTGTGTTGAGATCTTAATAACGTGAGAGTCAAAAACATGCAAACCGTGTTTCTCCTATTCCTCTATCCGTTTGAGATGGAGAAGAGAAGACATGGATTCCATGACAGCAAGGGACTAAGAGAAGAAAGTGGAAAGAAAAAGGATTAAGAAAAAAGAAAGAAAGAAAGATAATGAAGAGATAGAAAACGTGGGAACTAAGATGTTGTGCTAATTATGGGATGATGGAGGAGAGCAAAGTTCGCACGAATTTAATGTCCAAACCTTACTTTTGAAAAAGCATTGCAATCAAATGATATAAAGAATCACATAATGCATGCATTCAACGACCCACGTGCCTGTGCCATTGTCCAGCTTTGCTTCCTTTATACACCTTTCATCTCTTTCTCTCCTTCTCTTTGCTGTCAAACTCTTCATAGGATAATCCAACATCAAATTTTCTAGGAGATAATTCTTACCAACATTTAGATTACTCACTAATTCTCTCAATGGAACATTAATTACAACAAATTATATATTTGGCACCAAAACTTTCTTGTGCTGGCATATCCAAATTGTTGAGACTTATTGGTTTTATCATCCTTTTGGGTGTAATAATATATATAGTTAAATAGGCTTTTCCTTGAAATAATCTAATCTTAGTAAGTAAGAGATAAACATTACGTCTATTACATATAACCAAATTAAATTAAGAATTCAACAACGACTTAATACTATATTTGTGTGTGTTTTTATAGTTATAAATTGTTAAATATTTAAATTTGAGTCTAAGTCTAACAAAGTAAAAACAAAAAAATTAAGCAATATATAAAAATGAAAATTTATAAAATTGATTTTAGATTCAATGTGATGTTATTATCTCTTCTATAGATTTGGCTAAGTAAATCTTCCTCTAACAGTTTGTTTATATTACTAAGGCAATTTTTTTTTTCGAAAAAAATTATTTCTCCTAACAAGGTGCTATGATGTTGAATTTTAAGATAACACACCATATAAATTGTGTAAAAAAATCAATGATATGCATTATTGTGAAAACATAAATGTCTGTCTGTTTTTCTTAAATTTTATGATACGAAAAAGTTGCTTAGGAAAGCTGTAATGAAGTGGCAGTGGCCGACTTTTGTCGCGGAAAGATGACACTTTGTTGAACAAAGTTTAACAAAGCTTTTTAGAGAGAGAAAGAGATTAAAAATATAAAATTGCGTGTTTCTGTTATTTTTGGAGGCACGTTCTGTTCACTAGTTTGGCCTAAATATGAAAATATTTAACAATTTTAGAAAGGTCTTTGACTAATATAATAGTGTTGTTTTCAGGTTCTTCTTTTATTCTAACTGCAAGAAGATTTGGGAACAAAATCAAAATCTTTCGACCTACACAAAGATCCATTTTCAAGATTTGTGTAAAAAAATAATTGTATGAAATGCCCTAGTTACATAAACATAGCAAAATAAGTTTTATTAATATTTGTTTGTAGAAAAAGAATATAATTTTAGTTTCGTACATTTAAAAGGATATGAAAATTGCATTCACTGGGAAGTTTTTGCTTAAAAAGAAAGTGGGAGTTTTTTAAAATTCTAAGAAACCCCTCAAATAAAGTTATATTTGGAAAGACAAAAGTTTGAGGGGCAAATAGATATCCCTATAAAATGATATCTCAACAAGATACGCAAATTGAAAATATAGCAAAATTAATCCTGTACAAATAATATTCATTTATTAAGATGTTAACTCTTTTAGCATATGATATTTTATTTTATTTTTAAAATAGTTTTATGTTAACAAAAAATTAAAATAACTCTATCAACTTGTTATAATTTTAAGTATTTTCTTTTAGTCTACTTTTTTATATTTTATATGACTTGGTAGTATCTGTACAGTGTGATACTGCTTGCAAGTAATAACATTGAAGTGGCAACTAACCCATAAAACTGTCTCCAGATAGGATGATACCTGTCACTCTTTAAAAGAAAACACTTTTGTATAATAGTTTTATCTTCACATATGTTTGTTATAATTTTCTTGCAAAAAAAAGCATTTTTTTTCTATCAACCAATAAAAATGATAGATGAAATTGAACTTTTAGCTGTTAAAACTTTTATTTACAGTTTTAGCCGTATCTTCTTCACGTTTTAGTCTTAATATTAAAATTTTGTAAATTTTTTCGTTCTAAGTTTTGTCTAAAGCACATGGGTCTTAGCCCAATATTTTTCTACTTTTCCTTTTTCTTCTTCTTCTATATATATATATATATACATATATATATATATATATATATATATACATCAGAATACTTCTTTTCACGCGAAGTGTTTTTTTATTGAAAAGTTCCTCGTTTTCTTTTTTTTTTTTCTTCTTAGTTTATTATTGATTTGGATAATTATAGGATATGCCCTCTCAACTAATACTATTCTTAACGTTTTACTTGATTACGTAGTTCTAGGTTTATATTATTCTTCTTAAATTAAGTAAATTATACAATCAAATAAAATTGACGAATTGACATGTACTTTTTAATTTCATAATGACTTAGAAAGCTCAAAATTAAGCATTATTAGTTATTTTGGATAAATTGTGAGATTTTTATATATATCTCACAATGCTTTGAAATAAATTGTGAGATTTTTATATATATCTTACTGTGGGATAGTTTTAACTTTGAACATAAAGAAATATTGTTAAACAATTGATAGGATATTTTATTTGTTTTTCTTTAAAAGTTCTTTATTTAAAAATTGAAACGATATAACACACTACACAATTTGAATAGGGACACTTTAATGACATGTTTATACTTTTTGTAAGTTACTTAAGCAATATTTTTATTTATTTATTTATTTTACTCATGATCTAAATCATATAAATTAGTTCTTGAAGGTGTTATTAGGTCTTTGGAGGGGGATTCCTTTGAAAGATTCAGTATCAATGACCTATGAGTCTATCCATATAAGTTAGTTAGTGAACTGACAAATTTAAGACAATGTGGTTATGACTCTTATTTCTTATTATATGTTACTCAATATTTTTATTTCTAGACTTAGACTTATATCTAGATTCCTAATAATTTTTCTCTCAAATGTGAGTCTCTTCTACATTGGTATATTCTCTCTTAAGATTAACCTTTATTTGTATCGCCATCTATCTTAATAGAACATGCTTGCGTGCTATAATATCACTTTTAAATTTTTGAGGGAGTATTCATCTCCCTTTTCACATTGACATACTTTTTCTTGAGTGTGAAGTATTTCATTCACGCTTATTTAAAACTTTTGTCAAAAAGACTTTTGATACAAAAAATTCTTACGTCTACGATTATTTACTAATTGTACTCATCTTATCTAGTCACTAAGACAAAATGTCACCTCCTATCTAAATGTGAAACTCATACTCATATATGTTAACGGGTGAATGTCTCTTTTTTTTTATTTTTTGTCCGTTTATATTGTTAGGTATCTAAGTGTGAGTCTAAGTCTCACATTGAATAGAAACGAGAAAGTTAAATAATATATAAAAAAAAAAGACTCACAAATCTAATGCCTTAAAATTTTAAGTTTAAGGTGATGTTATTTTCTTGTGTGGATCAGACTTTTGTCTTATTTGATTTGATTTTGTCATTGTTTCTTCTCTTATATTTTTTCAGCATGTATTTAGATTCAATATAGATTTATAGTGTGTGAAAATAATAGTAAATAAATTTGATTGATATGTAATGAAAGTACTAAAACACATTGAGATGTGTATCATACTTATTTCCAATGTTTTATCATTCTTTTTCTTTGAAAATTATTGTGATTATATTTAATATGTGAAGACATAAAAATGTAAATCCACGAGCTATATATATATATATATATATATATATATATATATATATATATATATATATATATATACACGTTTGTGTATAAAGTGTTTTGAAGTCGGGTGTTACATTCCGTAAATGCTTAATTTATTTTATTTTTATTAGAAAAAAGAAAATACACATCAGGAAATAATGAGAGACCAAATTATAATTCAGTCAAAATTATTTAAGTTTCGTAACATCAACAAATTTATCGTATATATATTTTGTAGCTTGAAAAAAAAATGTAAAAAAGAACTTATATTGGAGTCCATTTTTAGATTAAAAAAATATTCATGTATGTTTTTTATTTATATTTCGTTAATCTTTAAACTAGCTGTGGAACTTGTCTTCATTCCGTGCTATGTTTGGTTGTTATTTCATAAGAACAATGGGAATGAGGAAATTACGAAGAAAGAAGGAGACAAAAACGAAAGATTCAAACAAATCCTTTTATCAGAGCTTATAGCGTCAATGTCGTGCATAAGATATCGAGTACCACTTTAAATGACACTTTTATGCAATCTTATCGAGCATTTTTCTGCTTATTTTCACAAATACTTTTTGTTTTTTTTTTTAGAATTTTAAGAAATATATCTACACTAAAGGACAAGTTTAGTCACCTTTTAATCTTTAATCAACAATTTTAGTCCTATTATTTTTTTGGCCGCTGTACTGTCATAAACAAACTCACAATTTTCCCTAAGCTTTAAAAATACGAATAGCTAGTTCTAGAGTTTAATTGCACCAAAATAAAAGAAGTATATATACAAATTAAAATTTGAATTGTAAAGACTAAAATCGTCAGGAAATAGAAAAATCACGATAGGATATCAGAAATTAAAGGAAGGGTAAAATTGTAATTATCTGTACACATTTTTTTTTATAAAGCATAAAATAAAAAATGTTTTGTAATTATAAAAAAAAAAAATTGATCCAGATAGCCCTTTCTGTTGCACTCAGAGAATTTCCTGGGCATAATGATGCAAAAGCCACATATTGAAGGCAATCCACAAAGTTAAGGAGGAACGGGCCATTTATCATTGAATTGAGGAACAAAAACTATGTGCTTCTCTGAATCGCACATCCTTGTGGTCCAGTACTTGATATGCCAACTTGGATTAAAATGGATTAGAAAAACTGCAAATTGAATTATCGAAGAACCAATAAAAAATTAAGAAGAAGCAAAAAGGAAGGAAATCTAATTTGGCTGCTTGAGTTGCAAAAGTAAATAATACATTTCAAACCAAAATCTATGGAGAAGTTTTTCTTTTAGTACTACTTACTTCCATAGAGATAAGTTTATGTTTATCAACCAATCTCTAAATTAACTCCACTTTTACATAATTTATTCGTTTAACGCATTATAATTAAAAATGTTTGTTAAAAGTATGAATGATCAATTGAATTATCCTTTTTTAAAAGTATGTTATCTTATAATAGTGTACAATTACCATAAGTCAAAAAACAAAAACATTTCAGCTTATCCAAAGCATAATTCTTGCAATTCTCCCCCATTATAACTCTATACCAACATGAAAATCTCCCTTTTCGTATTATTATAATAGTGATTGATTAGCCCATATGGAATTTTCTAGATTGAAATTTTCCATTTCAATTTAAGCTTTCACAGTAAGAGGAGAAGATGATTTCTATGTACAAAAAATACATGGGATGGATGGATGAATTATTTATTTAGCCTCCTCTACTTCTAGAAGGTTGTCAGAAGATGTAGTTTTCTACGCTTCAAAATTCTGAAGAGAAGCTAGCCAGTGTTCCACGTAGTTTTTGCCTGCTGCCAATTCAAACAGTGTTCCAAAAACCCAATTAGAACGCTTCCATAATCTCTTCAAGAGGCAGATTCACAGATATCATAATACACATATATGAAGTGATACTGTAAGTAATGTAACTTTCCCTAGTTTTCATATGCACTAAGAGCTGAATTGAATATAGTAACAGTTTGAGCTATGCAATTGTTACAAATTCAATCAATTTCATCCGTGTGTCCTAGATACTGCAAGATGATTTAGGTATAAACGTACATTCAACCATAAAGATCTAAAAGCCAGGACCACTTTCCATGGACAAGAAAGAAACAGTTCCAAGATAGAAAAAGATAGTAGTTGTTCTGCTAACATCTTATTAGCATATCATATAGTATGCTATACCATATCTTTTAATTCTATTCATTATTGAAAAAAAAATTGCAGGGTAGAACATGAGAGAAAAGTATCAAGTCATTTTGACTGTGGTAAAAAGGAAGGTAGTGATCAATTGACTGTGATTTGTACAGTGGAGTTTAGGACCTTAAATCGGAGTGTGATGGTGAAGCTACTTCAATGCATAACTTTTTATCTCTCATGAAGACAAGTAAAAGTGACTTACCACCAGAACAAAAATTTCAAGCTAAGACTTTATATTCAAAATAAGAATTTGATAAAATAAAAATAAAAACACATGACAGATGCGTAAGGAAACCTCCTTGAATAGATAAGATACAACCAAAGAACATTACCTCATAAAATCAAGGCTACTTTGCAGATCAGGCATTAAACCATTAGAATATAAAAGAGGAACAAATATCAGTAAAGGATAGAACAAGAAACTCCAATAATATGCACACACCAAGAAAAATACAAAAGTATAATGAATAAAAAAACAAAGGCCGCGCAGATCAATGCATTCGAAGATAATTCTAAGAAAAAGGCAAAACTACTGGGTCTATATCATGTAATATGTATATGCCTATTTGCATTTGATAATGACTGACATCTGTTCATTAGCATCAGAATCATCAACAAGGCCAAACCATCAGGAAAATTGTTGATTACAAAATGATATAAAAACTTAAAAACACCTGAACAAGAACAAGGATTGTTTGACTTTAAAGAACCAGCACAAAAAAAGGTTAATCAAGTAAGTAAAAGTTAAACAGTGGTAGGAGTTGAAAGAGAACAAAATAACCCAATGAAAACAAAATCAAACATTTCAAGAGCACGTCCTGAATCTCACCAGAAGAAAATTCATTTGGAAGGTTCTTGATGGCACTCAAAAGCTCCTTGCTTGAACTCTCCACCTCCTTCCTATAGCAAGGAACCAGTACAGCAAAACTATTATCCAAATCGTCATCACTCTGAAGAAATTCAGAGCCATGAGGCTCCAACCACCCAATGGACCAATCTGAGTCATCAGATTCAGAGTCTGACAAACAACCATCACCATCAGATGACACCAACACAACATCGTACTCTCTATCAAGTATCCTCTCTTCCCTGCTCTGCCATTTCCTTTTACTCTTCCTGTCGGAAGGAGCTATCTTTGTTCCCTTCACAGAAGGAAACTTGACAGTTTCTCTCTCCTTAAAACCCCATTCAGAAGATGATGGAGTGCCACTAGAAACTGGCTCCTTCTCCTTGCCACCCCACAACCACCATGAAAAACGAGTTAAAGAGACTGCCATACTTCCAATTCCAGTGGTAAGTCAAAGCTAAAGGGTCACAATGAAAGAAGCTCTTTTGGTGGCCAAAGATTTGTGAAAGAATGAAGCCAAAAAATTTGAGAAACGGAATGGCCAGTGGTTCCTGCCTGTTGCAGTAACCACTATATTAGGAAATGATCCATTCATCAACAAAAGGAAATCAATTGGAAAATGGGGAAGACCACAAGAATAAATTTACCCCAACAAACCTACTAATATCAATAACAATCAATAAAAAAAAAAAACCAAAACTTTGTTATAAAAAAGAGCAAGCACTGATGGAACAGAAACACTGAATTTACCAAGGTTTTCTTAAATATCAAACCCAGTTTAGAAAGTTGAAGAACTGAACCCAGAATTACTGGCCCATTTCCAATAATTAACTGTTAGCAAACATTTTACACTCCCATAAAAGCACAATGATATTTTAAAAAAGGAAAATTATCCAAATCTCAAAGGAATAATTTTTATTGTTTTTTATTTATCAAAAATCATCATCACAAAAATCAAACACAATGACACAGTGATACTCTGTATACCCACCGCAAAAATGGAAAAGAACACAGAAACCCAGTGAATATTTTGAGTAAAGACCTTTGCTTTAGGTCAAAATCGAAAATCCCCCAAACTCAATCCACCAAAGAGTCACCGGAAAATCCCATACTCCTCGCCGGAAAAACAGAACCTTTCAAAGTGCTATGCTACCGGAAACAAAAACAGGGGAGATCGGACCAACAGGTTCCGGCGAAAGTAAAAAACCGCCGACACAATGCATAGGCTCGTGAGTCAACTCAAAACCCTAACTCGCCAATTAACCCTCTTTCTTTCTTTCTTTTTTTCTCACTAACTGTCTTCCCCCTTCTGCCTCTGTCTCTGGGTACGCTGGGAAGCAAACCCAATCCTTCAAAGTCAAGTCTTCATCTGCATTTATAGAGCTATTTTTTTTTCACCATTTCAATTTTTTTTTCATCAACGGTCAAGATTGCACCGGTTATTCTGATTTACGATCAGATAGAGGATCTTTTTCCTCTTACTCTGATCCTCACTCATCTTATAATAATGCATTCCTGGCCTATAGAGTAAGGTAGTTAATGGACGCTGATTCAGTGATCAGAGAGATAATAACCGTCCAAAGTAGCCGATGTGGATGACCATTACCCAATCATGGGATGTATGTGCCGTCCAACTTGTGTACACGTGTCAAAAATGTCAATCAAAGTAAGTAATATAAGATTATAATTTATAAAGAAACTTATGATCAAGTAGAACATTTTATAACTTTTTATTTTAACATTATTGTAATGCAGATCTTTTATCATTCTTTACTTTAAGACATGATACATATATATTTTTTTACTTTATATAGTATGAATATATTTCTAGAAGCAAATTTTGTCTGGAGGATATTGTTACCTACATATTTTAAAAAATAACTAACGTTTTAATTTTAAAAAGTAAATATAAATAAATTTATAAAATAAATATAATTTATGAAAAGATATAACTTTGATAAAAAAAATATTAAATTGGAGTCATTGGGAATGTAGGTGGTCAAAGGTAATTAAATGTAGTCTAACTTCTAATTCGACTTACTTAAATTCAAGTTTGAAATTATTTTTATCTGATAATTTAATATTTTTTTAATAAAATATGGAAGAACACACCTATTAATCAAGTCATGACAGATAAAAAAAAATAATTAAAAAACTAAAAGATGCATCTCATTATTTTAAGTATAAGCACACTTAATTAGTATATTAGATTAGATGGTTGATTGGCTTAATGAAACTAGTTAAAATGTGTTTCTATTTAATACAAATACTTACACAAAAACAAAAGTATTATGTTAAATATACATATCTACAAAATGTCTATCACACAAAATCATCTAAAAGTTTCATAGGAGAGTCTTTACAAATTGTATGTAATGCCACAAGGAAATTTTAATAAAGGAGTCAAGTTATTGTCATGAATTTGTTATTTTTTATAATGTACTATTTTTAAAATAGTTTTAAAAGATTTGCACAAAGAATAAAATATAAACCTTAGTGTTACATCTCACTTCAATTATACATCTTTCTACCAACTTTGAGTAAACTGTTTTATCTTATAATGCATCAATAATATCAAATACATCAAATGATATTTATTATTACATTATAATGATATTAGGGTTCTTTCTAAATAGAGTTCTACATGAAAGCATGGATGTAAACTTAAGAAAATATAACCTCTCACCTAGCCACTAGCTTCATATAAGAACTTGAAAATATACAATGTGAACAAATTGCATAAAACTTACAATGTGAAAACTTGTAGATTATATCTTTTAATTATGTAAGCTTTTATTTGTGTTTTTTCTTTTTTGAATTTGGGTGTTCTAATATAATTTTTCCATTTTAATATTTTTTGAATTTACCTATTTCAATAAAATGAAGAAAAAATTCTATTATTATAGTATATAAATAAAGACAAGAGAAGTTTATTTTCAAAGTTTGTAAAAGTGAAAAAAAAGAAATCTAATGTAGGTTTGGTCTGGACATACAAATATATACCTCAAAAATTTCTAAACAATGTTTATAATATAAAAAATTTAATCTTTTTATTATAAAATTAATTTTTTTATTGGTTGTCAGTTGGATATATGAAAGAGGTGAGTAAACAAGTGTGGAACCGACTTCGGCTGTTGGAATCTTTTTCTTTAAGTTCGGATTGAGTGGAGATACTTGCAAGGACAATTTAAAGCTCAAGTCAGAATAGATGCAAATAGATGGGTGCAAATAGATGTGTATAAGGACAATAGTGATACTTGTAGGGACACCTCCTTTATTTATAAGAAGGTTATGGAGTTAGTAACTATTTATCAAGGTCTAGAATTATTAATATGATTAGTAAAATAATTATGTACTAATCATTTAGATTAATATCTGTTTATGTTGTCAGGTCACCTTAAGTTATATATAGATTTAAGCTTTCTCAAACCGTCTTCAAATAGTCGCTTCATTAGTCATTGCTAAATTAATCCGAAAATTAATAATATGATTGTTTCTCAAATATACACAGTAGTATGAGTATGATATATTTATTATTTAATAATAAAATTGAATTGGATTTACAAATTTAAAATTCATAAATTCATCATTTATTCTAATCTTAATTGAGTTAACTAAATGAACTTAATCTAATTCCAAAAATATAAATGACTTTAATTAAATTATACATTTACAAATTGAATGTAATACCCAATACTCCTATAAAATAGTATTTGAACTTGATAACATTACATATGCTTTAATTTGTTTCAATTATCCAACATTTATTACTTTGTTATGAAAATGGTAATATCTACTGTTAAAGTGTTAAAAAAAGCTGTGAAATATTTGACTTAGTAAAACAATATATTACAACAACTGTTGGTGAAGATAAATGAGAAAACAAACGAAGTTCATCTTCTCCAAACTAACTTCTATATCAAGTAGGAAAGTAGGAATCTCCTTAACCGTAGGAATCTCCTTAACCATTTAGCTACTGCAACCTACACCTTACCATTTCACATGAAAATTATATTCTTCTTTTGTTGTAAAATACTTTGGGACTAAATTATAAACAAATTTAACTACTTTTACACTGATTAAGAGTAATAATTAAGTTTATTTAATATTTTATTTTCATATAATAATTTTTAAAAAATTTATAATGATTGAAAATGATATTTAGATTTAAAGAGAAAAATATGTTTAAAATAATGGTATTGAATCAAATTTAGAAAAATTAAATTTATTTCTATTAAAGTTATATATATAGTTTATTTTGGGACCAGATGTAATCTTAAATTTCTTAAATAAATAGCTGTAACTATTATTTGGATTATTAAATCTTAGTGATTGAATTAATGATTAAAAGTTTGTGATTTTAATTAACAAGACAAGTAGTTATCCAAGTAAATGTTTCATTAAATTAAGTGGTAATCAATATAAACTCTAATAGTAATTTAAGAAGTTGCATTAAAGAAATGGTTTTGTGGTGAAAGAGGACACGCAACACCTTAGTAATTGATCCCCAAATTTCTACGAAATTGATTGAAAGTCAGTCATCATTTTTTCTACGAACAAACTGAAAGGTGGGTGTCCATGGAGTAATCAATACTCAAAGAATATAGAATTTAGAATACAGAATATGGGAATTAAGTAATCCTAAAAAGATTGCATAGAAAAAAGGCTTACAAGTATTGACGTAGCCACAAAGAAATAAAAAGTGTGTATTTTTTCATTGGATTTTCTTAGAAGGAGCTCCTTCAATTGACTTTTCCATGCTTCTCTTCTTTTAAAAGATTAAACGTTACCGTTTGTCTAACGTTAAAATAATTGAGTTGCAAATTGATGTTTATACTAACTAAGGGTAGTTCTATAAATGAAGCAAAGTTTTAATGCTATAAAACTATATGGTAAGAAAGGTTTATATATATTGTTACACAATATCCTATATAGTGAACGTCACGGATATTTCTTTGATTGAATTTAGCCATACATTTTCATTGTTCGTGTGACCAATGTCATACAATCCAATTGTATATGTTAAATAAGCTATACACGTGCACTGTGTTTACTTCTTATAGTCTTATTTTATGTTATTTTTATAATCTAATTATAACTTGTACCAATATTTTATGTTTTATGACTTTATTTAGTGGAAAGTGGTGTGTTTCGAGCATAGTGTAAAATATGTCTAGACATAACTTTTAATGATGCTTCTTTAAGGTGTTGTGGAGATAAATTTTGGCCAGACCTATTGTGGTGTACATCTCGGAAAAGAAGGATATCAAAACTTTTGGAAGGTGCAAATGAAATTTTGAATTCACAGCACTTTATTCCTTTTAGAAGCTTGTTGTATTATTTAATGAAATTGATTTTACTATAAATAATTTTATACTATCAACTAATTATAAATGTAAATTTAATATAGTTATTGTAAAAGTACTCTTATTATTCTAACCAAATTATAATTAAATAATAACATAGAATGGCTTCTATTGTCAATTAAGTATATATTTATTCATGTTTTGTTTTTACCAGTGTTAAGTCTTTTTCTTTATCAACAATTTTACTAGTGTCAGGTAGCAATTTTATCAGTGTAAATGTTATTAATGAAGTTACCTTATTCAAGTAGAGATAATAATTACCTCTAATACAATAGTAGATAGGGTAGCAATCCAAATAGATTTATCTATTTTTGGTTCACCTCACCTTTGATCTATCAAAATGGATTGAAATGGTTTACCCGCATAAGTTAGTAGGTCTAAGATGCCCTATACAAGTGTAGTTATATAAATTTTAAAAATTGAATTTTTTTTAAATTCTAAAAAATCATTTATAAATTTTTAATCTAAAAGTTGAGTATTACAAAAAATAAAGTTTTATTTCAAATATAACAATAAAAAAAACACCTAAAAGACTAATAAATTGTTATTTAGTGCAATTAAATAAGAAAATAGACTATGAAAAAAAATATTAAAGTAGACAATAAAATAAAATATAATTTAATTCTTAATATATAAAATTGTGAAAATTATAAATAAAAATATTTAATTATATTCACACAAATCATACTATAAAACAATAGAAGATTAAATAAATAATATAGATCACGATATGGAGCGAGGAGCGAGTCAATCCACACCTTTATTAGTGTGTGTTGTGAGTTATTTGGAATAGGCTAACGTGGTTAATGGACTTAAATTTATTTACAATAGATTGCAAATTTGTTTGTGGTCAATTCTCACATTGTCATTCCAATAATAATTACCTAGTATTTGTCATGTTTAGAAAATTTGTCTTGTTATTTGCTTTATTACTTATTAGGTGCTAACTTAAGAAATATTCATACATAAGATAGTTAAAATCAAAATTTTAATAATAAAATCGTATAATCATATAGACTATTTGTAATTCAAATTTCACATATCGTAGAACAACAAGATGATACGGATCATCAAACAATATGACAAAAAAATGTGTGATCGCACCAACCATTTACCTTATTGGACGCAATGTATTCAACTCAAACCTAATTTCAATTAAGAATTAATGCAACTAATGTATTGTTAACACTACCCATAATTAAAGTTGGAAACAAATTTCAAACCTAGATTAAAATTAAGTTATTGCATAATTCACTTTCTTAATTGAATTGATTCAATTTCAGTTTCAATTAAAATAAAACTAAATTAAGACATTTTTAATGTGTATCTCTCATTTCTTTTTTCTTCTTAAAAGACTTCTCAAATATTTCTTTTATTTATCTTTTTGATAAAAATATTATATATATATAATTTAAAATAAAATTTATAATTTATGTTACGATTTTATAATTTATTATTTATAGTTATATAGTATCAAAATTGACCGTGAGATTATTGTTATTTTAATTTCAACAATTTAGACTTATTATTTTCTAATAATATTTTTCTTGCATTCAAGTTTACTAACTTTTCTTGAAATGTATGTCTTTGTTATATGAAGCAACAAAGACTAATGGAGGAGCAAAAATAAACTCCTTTATAAAAAAATATTGAACTTAAGTAGAATTTTCTCACCCAATAACTCGTTTACAACATCAAGACAGATGATACAATATCATCCCACAATTTCCTTCAAAATCATCTCGAAAAATTATAAAATACTGGACCAAACTTTGCTCTCAAAAGTCTGTATACACTTTGAGAGCTTGCAATTCATTAGACATAGCTAAATAAAATTTCAGAATTTTCATTTAAATATCAATTTCCAATTGGTATTAATTTGCAAAATTAGAATCTATATATATACAACTTTTTCAAGTGATCCCAAATATTCTCAGCTAAATCATACTTTGCGAACTACATCCTTATCAATTGCAAAACAAATCATTACATAACTCTAATAAAAATAATTTGGTCCAAAGTACACTCATGGAATGCAAAGAATTGTCCTTTTTATTGTAGTATTTAATTATACAGTATAATAACAAATAACAACAAAACCAAATAACACAATAAAGTAGATAATAAAAAATAAACTGGACTAAATGAGTAGAACAGAAACAGAGAACAGAAGGTAATTAATTACACACACTGAACACAAGTCATGGAGAATTGGGACAGTGCAAAAAAAGTACAAACTGGATTAAATTACAAAATGAATTTGGAATCCCACTAAAATTGCATTTCACTATAGTAAGTCTTAATCACAAACTAAACTCTAAATATCATAATAACAATAGAACAAAGGATAAAGACACCTAAACGGAGAACAAATATAATTTTTTACATCAGCTTAATTTGAGGGTCTAAAAATAGAAGGGACAACAAAAATATAAATTTGTAAATATGACAATAATATAAAGATTAAACTATCTTTATATATATATATATATATATATATATATATGTATATATATATTATAATTATCTAATACGTCTCTCGTAATTATTTAAATGATAACAAAGGGTAATTGTTGTATGGAAAATGAGATTCTTAAAAAAAAATGGTGATATAATGTTTAATGAGATGAAATGAGAAGACAATTTTTTTTCATAGAAAATAAAGACAGTCCATAAAAAAAAGTTGGTAAACTATAATGTACTACCAGAAGAAGACTGGATCAAAGAATTTTTTGAAAAATAAAACTTAAAAGTTAAAATAGTTATACTTAATTTTTTTTGTCTTAATATTTCTTTTTTTTTTTGTCACTCTACATTTAATAATTTTTAACTTAAAAAATTTAGTAATGTGACTTTTTCAATATTTAATAGAGTCTCTTCGTTTAAAAAAAAGAAAAAAAAAAGCAACAATGTAGTACTTTTTTGAAATTATCATCCTTAGTTTTATAAATTATCACTATCCATTAATTATAAATTGCATTACTTATAAACAAAACTGTCAATATGTTTTAAATAGTATTGACTTCTTAGACATGTTGAGATGTGTCTTTATCACTTATACAAGTTTAACTCTACATATTGATCCCTCACTTATGCAATTTATGCATATTGCAGTTTATAACTAGTGGATGATGACAAATTATAAAACTAATCAAATTCAATAATGATCACAAATTGTTGTTCTTTTAAAAAATTAGAAACTTTATTAAACCTTAAAAGGGTTAGATTGTTACATTTTTTAAAATAAAAAAGCTGATTAAACTTTTTATTAATAAAGAAATTAAATTCAAAAATATAAATAAAAAATATAATTAAAAATATAATTAAAAATATAATTAATGCATGTAACTATGAAAAATAATAAGTTTTTTCCTTTCTAAAACAAATAAAGAGCCTATAGTTGAAACACGGAATAAAGCAATTTTCGAAAGTTATAAGTCGTTTCTCAAAAACATATGAGACATATAAGTCATTTTCTATTAAAATAATATATTTTAGAAAATATGAAAAAATAAATATCCTTAGATGGAAAAGAGTAAAAGTTAAATAGTTATTTTTAAGTTAATAGGTTATACAATTATTATTATTAGGTAAAAACTGTGTAATAATGTATTTTAATTTAATAAAAAAGTAAGATAATTTTATTGAAAGAAAACACAAAAACATGTATAAAATGTTTATCGATTAAGGTTTATCTCTATTAGGAAATGGATGTGGGTTATTTTATTTGTAAGAGGAATGTTGGACAAAAAATCCTCCATCTCCTATTCTCTTGCTGAATAAGGTGTTAATAGATGTATTTTTAAAATTGTTTAAAATGGAAGTCTTCAACCTATGATGAGTTTTTATGTAAAAGTAAATTGCGGATGATGTGATGATTTATGTAAAGGTAATAAAAAATCCTTGAACATCCTTAAATTTTGTTTGTTAAGTCTTTATGGTACTTCTTCTTGTTTATTTCTATGTTTATTTTACAACTTCTAACCAACTTAATAAACACATTAGATTTTCCTTAGATTATATTAAATGTTCTTCGACTTTCAAAAATCTTTGGTGGTAGATTTTTAAAGGACTTCCGAAAGTTAAATACTTGAAATCTACTATTGAAAAAAATCAAAATGTTTTAGATGATTATGGTCTTAATATTAATCTGAATGAAATTGTGCAAGTGAAAGATGACCTTCTTTCACAAAAAGTTGCTAGACAATGTAGCACTCAAATTAAGGGTATTCACCTTGCTGCTTTCACACATGTTATTCGATGTATATGGAGGATGAAGAATACTCACAGGTAAGCAATTATGATTTTTTTTTTTCAAAAATCAGATTGATTGTTAAGGAACATGATAACAATATTAAAGATCTCACAGTATTTTGAAATAATGTCAATAATTATGCTCCTAAAGTAGTAAAAATGTCTGTGTACATTTGACATTCTTCTCAGGTTATACTATTGATGATGCTACTAGTGGTAATCATATTTTTATTGCCTTTGTTAATTAGTATTTTCAGGAAAGTAGTTTAATACTGTCCTAGTAAATATATGTTTTTTTTTTGGATTGAGAATAATTTTATATTAACGATGCAAGTTTTTGCAAAAATCCCTCTTTTGTGCTTAAATGCTTAAGATGAAGATGGAATTGGTGTTTAGTGATGTCTAAAATTTTAAATTTCATATTTTTCACACTTTCAGATAAAGGAATAAATGTGTTTACTTAAGAATGTAGTTTAAGTAATATTTTAGCTTATTTGATATTTTGTCTTCTTGTATTAGTTAAATATTATTTAGAAATAGAAATTGGTTTGAGTTAATAGCGTATAAGTTTTCTTAAACATGAGTTTCGATCTAGTCTCTCTATGTATGTTTGTATTGTTTTTTTCTTTTTTTCTTTTTAATATATACATCATCATTAAGTATATAATTAAGATATGAGATATTAATCTAATTGGAATGTCATATTTTCATATTTTTGTTGTTTAAAATATTATTATAAAAAATATAATTATAAATAATGAAAATATAAAAGATTAAATTTATAAATTTTTAATTATATTCTTAGAAAAATATTTTGGAAAAAAATTGAATTAACTTGAAAAGAAGTAATAAATTAATATAAGAAATATAAATTAACATGAAAATAAATATTTTAATGAATTGGAAGCCATAAAATTGACTCAAATGTGAATGTACAAAAGTATAAACCTAGATTATAATAACATGAAATAAAATTGACTCAAATGTGAATGTACACAAGTATAAACCTAGATTATAATAACATGAAATAAGAATAGTTTGAAAGTACGAAACAAACAATGTAAATGAAGAAAAAACAAATACAATATAAATGAAGAAAAATAAAATAAAATCAGAATGATAAAAAAATACATAAATATTACATTATTTTTAATCATTCGAAAATCTAACAAAGTTTAGAATGTAATATACACCCACCTAAAATTTGCATCCAAGTCCTTTATTTATAAATTAGTTAACAATTATGTTTTCTTAACATGGATAACACATATGTGAGGTCTCAATATTCTAATGACAGTCCATTATTTTTTAGTACTTAGTAGTATATCTTTGGATTTTTTTACCTCACCCAAATTCCAAATAATTCCTTCTTCTTTGATGTTGATCAGTATTGAGTTCAAAAAGAATTTTTCATTCATTTAATTAATTAATTATGTTTAATCTTCATAAATATTTCTTAGTCCATTTTATTTAAGAATCCATGGACCCCACCTCATTTACTTGAATGGATTTCTTCATAACAAAATCATCCATCATCATTAGTTACTCCTATATTTATCCATTTTTTTCTTACTTGTTATGGTTATCAACCACATTTTTCCATTTCCAATATTTAAATTCAAAACTTTACTTCAACATCTTTACTCAAATTTCACATGAAAAAGAATGAAAACAAACTAAAAACTTGAAAAAAGACGAGAATTTGAATTTTTTTTGCTCTTGAATTTTTATTAGTGTAGAATTTTTTTTAAGCCATACCCAATGCACACAAAAATTCAGAAAATATTAGATTGAAATGGAACCTATATAAGGGGAAAATTACATAACAATGCACAAATTGTGCAGCATTCACCATTAATAACTGATTGAAAAGGAAAAGAAAAAGAAAACTCATAAAATGGACTTAATCATGACAATCACTCTTTGGAAAAAGCAGAATCAAACTTTTCTTGATAGCAGAAAGAATTTTTTCCCCTTTCATAGGGAAAAGTATATAATCATTCAGTTACAAATTATGATATCAAGTTAACAATCCTTGCACTAATCTTGAAATTGAAAATGGGTCAATTATCTTGAAGTTGCTGTCTATTTTGATATCATGGTCTTTATCATTTTCATAATATCTGGGTTTGGGATGTTGACCCGTGTATAGAAAGTAATAGTGGTTTATACAAGATTGAGATCACTCAACAACTATGTTTTTAACTCAATTTTTGTTCTTCTTTCCTAAGTCTGGATTAATGGCTGGATAGGAAAAGGAACATAGATGGCCACAATTTCAAACTCTTTAGTAGATTTACATGAAGTGATATAATCAAGTTGGACAGAAAGTACAATCGTTAAAAAACCAAATTGTGGCCACTTGCTTTGTGTCAAAAAGATGGGTGTGGGACATGTCTACCCACTTGTACTTCATCTTCACTTCATGTTAATTAACTTGCAGAGCAACCCTTCACCTTCCCCACTTGCCCACTCCATGTGCATTAGACACCAAACGACAACACAACAATATATTTATTTTCTATTTTCTTTTTCATTCAACAAATTGATATATATTTTTCATATTCTTACTAATTCAATTATAAGTTTAAATCTCACATCCAATATAAATAAAAATGTTAAATATATAAGAAAATAAAAGAATTTACAAATTTATTATTTTAAAATTTTAGATTAAAAATTAAAAAATAATTTAAAAGACATTTTTAAAAATTAAGGAAAGAAGACATATTTAAACTGAAAATGACTTTGAACTCCTCAAAGATATGTGATCATTGAGTCGGATGTATTGAGACAAGTCTCGTAATTGAGAGTTAAGTATTGGTCCGTGTGAGATTGTTGGGAAACCGAAATAAAAAAAGATTATTATTTTAAAAGTTTTAATTATAGTATTAACGTTTTATATAAATATTATCACAATGAATTCATGGCTAACACATATTTTATTTCAAATTGTGAACAATAAGAATATAAAGTATTACATGGCTGACATGATTATAGGATATGCTATAATTTTATGGAATCATTCGAAGGTAGACAATAGAAAATGTTGATGATGGTCATGGCTGTTTTAGGAATACACCAAAGACTTGTGAGCTATTTGATGATGATGATGATGGTGATTCTTCTTTTATGTTATCTCCTGGAAAGGAGAAAGTGGTGGAGCAGTGAGTTTGTACTACACTGCATCATGTTTTCGTTTCTCTGTGCTTGCAACTTGCGTTGTTGGAAACAGAGCCATTGTCTCACCGATTCCCCAATTTACTTGTTGTCAACATTAGATATTTTTAGGAATTCTATCTTTTCAGATTTTAAGACATTAGAAAAAAAATTGTTATTTTAAAAATAAAAAAAATCTCTCACATTCAAACATACATGTTTGAAAATATTATATATGTGACCTGTATTTTCATTAAATTGAGTTGCTTGATGTAATTTAATGTTTTTAAGACTCTGAGTTTCCTAACCCTGCACATACATATGGTTGTTTCCTACAAAATGAAAATTTACATTTTATTCTTTATATGGCATATTGTATCAGGGGATATATGTTGGATAAGGTGAGTATAATATGTATTATATTATCAAAATAGTTTATCTCTTATTCAATCAATTAAATTACATATATTCAATCAACTAAACACTCAATTTTATCTATAATTTATTTATTTATTCTCAACTTATTCTTTTTTTTGTATTTTCTTTATTTTTCCCAAACAAACAGATAGGGCGTTGGCTCATTAATTATACACGTAAGCAGCTTCCCAAACTCGTGCCTTGTGTTTGGATAAATTATTTAGTATCCATAGAAAATGAATAAAAGTATAGCAGAAATTGAGAGAAAATAAAATTATTTAGTTTAAGAGAAATAAATAAAATAAAATAAAAGCACTTGAGTAAAACTTAAAGTAAGAGTTTTATCGTTTTAACTTTTTTTCTCTCTTCTTTGCAATCATTCACGCCAGCTTTACATTTTTTATAATTTTTATAACTAATGATTAACCTCTTTGTTAATAAAAAAACTACAAGGTTTAAACCTCTCTCTCTCCAATTATATGTGATGATGAATTAGGTTGACCAAATGAAGTGGCTCCTGTATTGATATGCAAGTGAAAGAGTCCTCTAAACTATCTTCAAAGAATATGATAGAGGGAGGAGACAGCTATAAAGCATAGATGGAAATTTTTCTAGGAAATGAAACAGTGAAAGAAGGGTGAGAATGATAGAGAAAAAGACACTTGATATGTACGTACTAATAAGCATGCATGTGAAGGCTGGTGCACATGGTTTCTTTATCTGACCACCACCATCCACTCCTTGTCCTTTATGTCATTTTGGCTTCATATTTCTCAATACCTCCTCAAAGAGATTGGTTATGAAAATATTTTGAATAAGATAGAGATTAAATGTCAAAATTATTAATATTGTCTCTCATGGAGTTATATGATTTTTGTGTCCAGTCACTCTGTTAACAAAAACTACAAGGGATAATAGATATTAGTTTCATTGTTTAATATTATATATGAAACTTATAAGGTGTCTTTTTAAAATATTTGGAGTGTGGTATTATTATCAAACCTATAATGCAATTATTATTTTTTTTCCAATTTCATGAATTATATCCTCTAAATAATATTTGAAGTGCTCAACAGAAAGTTGACATAGCGACGTGACTTAAAATGTTTAATAATTCGTCATGTGAAGATCACTCCATATAATTCTTTAAGAAATCATTATATAAAATATATTTTTATATCAATTGAATTTGTAATTGTTTGTTATTTAAAAAAATAGCAATAGTATAATAATATCTTTCATTAATGTCTTCCATATTTTATTAAGTAACAATTTTTAGGAATTTTTTAACATCATTCTCATACATTTCACTCATTTGACTTTTATCCATTTCACTCATTTGACTTTCATCCATTACTATGTACATGAAAACTTGGTTTATGTATAAATATCTCTTTTCTAAAAAAAAAAAACTGTGACCTTATTTTTATGTATTTTTAGTAATTATATTTTAATCAACATTTTTTATATTTTACAAAATTTTAACAATATTTTGTATTGATTTTTATATGACATGAGATGAAAGTAATTGTGACTAATGAATAACAATCACATGAAGATCAACACAAAATTTTATAAAATATAATGTAATTAAAATATATGTACTAATAAACTACAAACAAAATTTCAATATTACCGAAATGTTTAACTATACAATTTAAGATTTAATATAAAAATTGAGTATTATATTTAATTTCAATATTTAAGATTATTTTATCAGCTTGATTGACATTTATTATATAATTTAACAAGTTTTAAAAACACTCAACACATAATGATAATGATGTAGAGTTGCATGGTGTAACATGTTTCAAAAATATCATGTACTAATACTATGCCTTAATATTTGAATGATCACTTGTCATCATCTAAGTGTCGCCAATTTTAAATGTGAGAAAATTTTCTTAAATATCTTAATCCATCAAATCTTAAATTATAATTTGAGTGATAGGATTTGTTACTTTAGATCTATATTGACTCTTAAATGACATTAAGTTATTCAAGACTCACCCATAATCCTACTTGAGTGGTAATACTACTTTAACAATATTAACTTAAAAATACAAATGTGATAGTCTTCTTACTTTTATAATCATACTCTAATTTTCCAACAATTATATACATACATATATAACTATATTCCAACATGTGCTTCCATCCAACAATACTTCATTTCACGTATCTAAATTAATATGCAACTAAAATAGATACTATAATTACTTCTTCGTATTTGGAGATAATATAGTAACTAGTAAAACCGCTGCAACAGAATTCAAGAGTTCTCCCGTAGATAGACAAAAATTTCATCCCTCACCTACAGAACCACTATTACCTCCAAATTTCCAATCCCACATAAAAGCAAAAAAGGGATTAAACCATTAGAGAAAGAAAAAAAACTACATTAACCAAGGTTCCAATTTATTTGTTTTGATTAATTTTCATCCTTAAGAAAGGATATACTTTATATAAACAAATAACTTCTCAGTTCAAAAACTTTAAAAAGACTTTAGAAATAATAAAATTACAAATAAATAAAATAAAAAATGAAATTGTTATAACATATGTAGAAAAGTTTCATTCTTTACCCATTAATATTTTATCTCTAAAAAAATTGGAGATCTTACAAAAGTATTAAACAATTAATTTTAAAATAAACTACAACAAAAAAATTTAATTGAACATCTTACCATTCAATTATCATTATTTTGCAAATTTAATTATCTTAAGTTCTTTTTGTGCATTTTCCACTAAGTTATAATTATTTTCGCATATTTATGGTTTTAATTTTTTTTCTTTAGTGTTTTTGTTTTAAATTTTATGTATTTTGTTATTATGTTGATAACAAAATTATTTTTTTTTTTACAAAAATTATACCAAAACGGTGTTATTTCCTAAAAGAATGTCAACACTTTTTTTACAAATTTAACTCAATAAAATGCATAAAAGTTAGAAGTGATAATGATAAAATAATTGATCAATTTAATAATAAAATTCACAAAATAATAAATTATAAAATGTACCACTAAGAAGAAGAAAAAAAGGAATGTGGTAACTTCAACAAAGTAGTTGCCAGTGAAAGTAGACAGTTTCTTCCTGCAGATTCATAGTTTCCTCCTACACTTATATATTTTCGAAAATACTAAAAATATTTTTTTTAAAATTTATAATTATTTGTATTTTAGATTATATAATCTAAAATATAATATTTACATTTCAAATTCTGAATATAAAAATTATATTTCAAATCTTTTGTATTCTAAATTTTACAATCTAAAATGATCTTGAATTAAGAAAAATGTAGAGATTTATTTATTTATTTATTAAAAGTAAAATGATGATTTTTCTTTCCTCTATGAGGGTGCAGAAGAAAACCATAGAGGTGCAGGAAGAAACATTCATGAAAGTAAGGTTAAAAGCAGACAATTTTATGTCAGCCCGATCAACCCAGCGAACATGATTTCAAAAAATCAAACTTGTTTAACTCGATCTTACTAATTATATTAATTAATTTATTTTTAAATAGGATCAGTTTGACCGATAAATTTTATTTTTCAAAACAATTTGCCAAATCTAAGCTCTATGAGAGAGGACTTGTGTTTTCCAAACGAGAAGAAAAGGATTCCGAGAAAGAGGAAATAAAAAGTCAAAAGAAAAAAAAAGGGAAAGATAGGAGGTGTGAAAAGTATGGCCCAACATTAATTTGACATGAAAAAGTTTTAGGCCCAATCAATAGACAACATGTTTTTGGGCTGGAACTGGAAATTAGCAATAGAAGCACATTCCAACGGCTAGCTCGAGTTAAAACATTTGTGATTAGAAAGCCGTTACGGTCTATTTATGGTTAATAAACGTTTTATGAAGTAACCACCTTCTCATTTCTCTCCTTCTTGGATTTTCCTTTCTCCATTTTTTTCACCAACACTTTCCTCCTCCAAACTCAGGTCAGTTTCTGTGTTTCACTTCTTTCTTTCTTTTTCCTCATTAAAGTGTTTGGTTCACATGTTGAAACATTTTAGCCATGTTATTTTATTGTTAGCATTCTTTAATGTTGAATATAAGGTTTAGTGTCATGCATAATGCAATCTAATAAATCGAAATTAAAAATGAAACCTCTCAGGTTTAGTTTCAATGAAACATAAGAAACAAATTGAAAATGAGGGTAGCACTATGGTAAGGATGAATCAATCAAACCAGAAATGTGAATTGGATTTGATATCAACTTCTAATGAACAATTGTACGTAGCCATGATGATATCGTAATTCTTTCTAATTAATACAGGGATTGTGTTCCTCTTTCTATGCTTAAGACTTAAGAGAACCAAGCAAGCTGTGTTTGTAACATCTACAATTAGAGGTTCTAAATGTGAAGTTTCTCATGGGTTTGAACTTTGGAGGGCAGCATTGTTCGCAGGAGAAATTATTAGATAGTCTAAAACTATCACTTGCTCATGTCCTAGCTAATATCTATATAACACATACTTAAAATTTTCAAATTTACAAGGAAAGAAAATAATACTTGCATGTGAACATTAATATAAATTATGGTAGCTCCAAACATTTTCCTAGGATAGATTATATATAGTTTTACTAGGAAGTTCTGGAGTGATGAAATCTGAGTAGTATGTTCCTCAAATTCAAATTATGTTTTATAACATCCAATATTTGGCATTATCGTTGTTGAAATTCAGATTCATATATTCTGTATTTTTTGTATCTCTGATTTATAAGCAAGAAGATGTGACAAAATCTCCTCTAATTATGTGTATTTATTGTAAAAAAAAACCTATATAAATCAAACCGTGTGGTATTCCTTTTTGTCTCTGTGCCTTTCTTTATTACTAGTTTTAGTCTGTGTTCATGCAGCTTTTCTTGCCATTTATTATTCAGTGCTGGCAAACAGGATTTTTGAATGTCGTATTTGTAAAATTTCTAGCAATGGATGTTTATGAAGAAATGGAAGAAGCTAAAGCTGAAATAGAGAAACTCAAGCACAAGGCCAATCTACTTCAGAACATGAAGAAATCCTATGATGTGCATACCAATCAGATACTGGAAGCTATTTTCAAATTTGAGAATCTGAATCAAGAACTGCTTCGAAAGGAAGTTGAAATCAATGGCGCTGAGCAGATAAACGAAGATTTAGCCGATAGTTCAAATTATAAAGAGTCCACCAGGCATCTCAGTGCTGCAAATGATAAACTCGGAGCAGATTGTGATGAAAAGTTTAGAAAGTGGAAAGATGAAAAAAGAAGGTTGCTATTGCCGTTAGAGGAGGAAAAAGAGAAAATGGAGAACCAAGAAGAACTGATGCTTGTGTACAAAAAGGAGATTGAAAGCCGGAAACGTTGCATTTCAGTTTCAAACACAGATGCCATGTTCCAGAAGTTAGAGGAGGAAAAGATGAAGGTGGAAGAACAATTAAAATGGAAGAGGGAACAGTTTAAACATCAGGAAGAGGAGGAAGAAAAACTTGGAGACCAGTTTAAAGCAAGTAAGGAGGAGTGCAAGTTGGAAAAATATACATTGCTTGGTGAGATTTCTTCACTGCAGTTATTGTTAGACTATCATGTAAGAAAATCAGATGATCTGGAACACCACTTACTGATGTGCAAACAAGCTCTTGCTCACGAGGAAAGCCAGAGAAAGCGTCTGGAAGATGAAGTCTCAAATTTGAAGAATCAGTTAGAGTTGAAAGATGCTGCTTTGATCAGTGCCCAGAAAGATATCAATGAAGCAGCATGTTTGATGCTAGAAGAATCAACTAAATGTCAACTCTTCGAAGAGAAAGTTTTGGATATGGAAATTGGTTTCAAAGAACAACTCACGGAAGCTTATGAAGCTTTAGACAGGGCAGACTATGAAAGAAGTGAAATGGAGTTTGAATTGAGAATATGGAAGTCACTTGTTGAGCGTTTGAAGAATGTTCTTGAAGAAAATCTTGTCATGCGCAAAGAACTGGAAGATTCACTCCTTGATCAAGTAGATTTTAGTGTGAGCCTCAATCAAGAAAAATATAGCTTGATTTGTAAGTTGGTAGAGAAAGAAAATGAAATAGATTGTCTGCAGCAACATGTTTTCCCATTTGAACAAGAAGCTTCTGTCCCAGCAGGAGGGTTAACATCCGAGTCCTCTGAAACTGTGGAATTGAGTTATCTCCAAATCATAGAGGAGAAGAACAAGATTTTAGAGGAGTTTCAAAAGGAGGTTCTTAGACTACAACAAGAATCGCACAGAAAACAATTTGAAAGTACTTTGATTGCACAGAGAAATATGGAAAGAACCAATGAGCATGAGAAAGAGAATCCTATACAGATTGAGGGAAAGAATATGAGAACAGATGAGATCATGCAGCAGGTGACTTCAATGGAAGAGAAGTTCACTAGCATCTTGACCTCCATTTCTTCACAGCTAGTTGAGAAACAGGCTGAAATTTCTCATGCCAAAGAAGCTTGCAATAAGATCACAGCAGCTGAGGTTCTAGCAGCTATTGAAATTGAAGAGAAGAAGTTGATGATAGAGGAACTTGAGGATGACATATATGATATGGAGGAGAAACTGAAATTGCAAGAGGTAGATTGGAAGCAATTAGAACAGCTTGCATTGGATGTTGAAGAGGAAATGGATGCAAAACAATTCAAAGCGAAGGAGTTGATTGATCAAATGGAGAACAAACTAAGAGGTTCAGATGATTTTCTTGAAAAGGTCAAGGTAGACAATAATAGAAGTTTGGTTGAAAGTGGTACAAGATTGTCATCAGAAAGGGAAAACTTATTGGGTTTTGTTCAGGGATTAAATGATAAAATGTCTGAGTGCACTACTGCAGACACTCAACTGATGGATAGATTGATAAGATTAGTGCAATCATTTGAGAATAATGATTGTCTAGGAATGAAGTTCAAAGAGGATGAAGAGAATATGATGATGCATTCTTCCACAGGGATAAATAAACCTGAAACCTTTTCTGAGCTAAGATCACCATTTAAGGTACTCAACATTTAGTTGCAATAGGGAAAATATTTGCTAGAGGAATGAGATGTACATCTCCTAGATTTTTAGCAAAAAGGTCACTCAGCTTTGAAGCACTGTTATAGAATATGAAGTTCATTTTCTTTACCCTGTATGTCTTTTGTTGGGTTTCAACCCATTTGTGCCCTGAGTTAGCCTCCATAAACTTTCTGCCTTTCTTAGATTGTAAGATTTTTCTAACTTTCAACTTTGAATCACTGTTTTAAATTTCTTTTAAGAACTCCACTATGATTTCGAAAACAGACAAACAGTTTTGTTATTTTTTTTGTTTTTTTTTAATTACGCGTTTGTCTCAATCAATTATTTTAAAATTTGATTTAAATATGTATTTAGCTCATTGTTTAATTTTGTGAAATATTATTTTTAATTTTAAGGTTAGACGGTGATAGTGCATCAATGTTGAATAGATCACCCATATGATATATAAACATCATTAAATCTGTATAATTGAAGAACTAAAAGAAATATTACCTCCAATAGCTAAAAATATATTGAAGTAGTAACATTTATGCACTTATTATAAAAGAGTGAGAAATTAAAATAAAAGTGGGCTTGCATATAAATACATATATCTGTATTTATTTTATTTTTGTAAATTTCTAAGTTATGAAATTATATATAATTCAATCATTCCTATTCAAAATTCAAATTGAGTGAGTTTTCTTTCCTTATATCAAAATCTCTTTCCTCTTGTATTTGTTGTAAAGATTGTGTTGTCTTTTCAATTTGAGTGAGTTATTTTTTTTAAAAGATGAATTTTTTAGTTTAAGATTGTAAATATATGTTTAATATATAAATAAGGTATTACGAAGAAAAAATGTGGATGTATTGTCTGAATATTTTAATTTGTATGGGTTTGCATGGTTGGAAGATATTCAAAAAGGTATATTTAAACTCTTGGATTTGTAATTAATTTGATGATTTTGATTTCAATGATTGTATTGCGTGGATAGTACTGTGAATTATAGTACTGATATTGTTTTTTTTTTTTAAATTAAGAATTGGAAAATCAAATTGGACCAAAACATGTATTTTGATTTAAGAAGTAATAATAAGACATTTTAAAGTTTGAATTTTAATTTTTTTTTGAAGATAAAGATAACATATTTAAACATTCCATTAGTCGTTTAACAATGATGTTCAAATATCAGAGTAGTAAGAAGTCATATTATTCTTCTCTCCCTTGATGCTTAAACAACACACATTGTTGCTACTTTAAAAAAAAAAAAAGATAAATTGTAAACAATGACACTCAAACTATAATACACTACTCAATTAACAAATATCGATTATTTTTTTGAATGATTCTATATAACTTATAAAATGATTTTAAAAATAAGTATTTTGTGTTATTAATATAATTATGACGAGTTAAATATTTATGAATAAAATAAATATATAAGTAGTTAAATATAATTTGATGTAAATGAAAAAATTATTAAATATAGTTAAACTATAAATTATAATATTTGAGATTTTATTAAGAATATGAAATTATTGGATTGAGTTGTGAAAAAAAATATTATTTTCTATATTGATAGTTTTGGGGTGTTTGAATATTTTTTTATATGAAAATTTTTATCTAAACAGTTTTATTTATTAAACTTGTAGACTAAATATATTTTTCTCTTTTATCAAAATTTGATTAAATTTAGTTAAAACATTAAATTGATCCCAGTATAGGCCATCTTTAAAATTTTTAATAAAAGAATAGTTCAAGTGACTATACTATACAGCTAGAAAGCCTATAAAGCACATAAAATACATTATTTTCTTTAGTATATTTATAGATGATGTAAAATTAATAAATTTTAATTTTAGTATGCAGTTGTTTTTGTTTTCTTTAAAATAGATTAGTATTATTATTATTATTATTATTATTATCATATAATACTAATTAACTGACTATATATTACTAACTGGTTAAATATATATAACCCTGTCCTGATATAATGTTAGTATGATAGCCACTTTTTTTAAAAAATATAATATTATTTATTTATCTTAAAATACTATTACAAACTAAAATAATGTTTTACAATAAAACTAAAATTTAAATATTTTATAAAGATTAAAAATATCGATTACAAATTTTGTAAAATTAAAAATTAGAAAGAAATTATAAAAACCAAAATCTAAACTTATTAATGTTGTAGATACTAAACACATATATTGAAAGTTACAATTTTTTGGCACAAAAAATACTTTCTCATAGAACTTTCTCTAATGACACATAGTTTTGCAGTTTATATTCTTACTAAAAATACATAAATAATTACAGCTTTTCCTATTTATATGACCACTTAAACTAGTGACAGAGATTCTTTTTATCTGTTAAAAAAAGTTCATTTAATGTAAAATTTTTATCCGAACAGAAACACCAATTAAATAAAAACAAAAAATAATGTAGCCAAAAGAAGACCGGTGGTGTTCAGATGCAGCGCGTGTCTGAGACGAGCCGTGCTTGACATGACAACGTCTAAATTCCTGGTGGGCGAGGCATTTGGTTGGGTCCACAAGAAATCAAACTTCGATTTTTTTAATAATTAAATAAAAACAAGAATTAATGGGCATGTTTTTGTTTTCTGTGTTTCTGTTCCTTTGCGCTGTGCCTCGTAAAAACTGGCAGACAAAATACCATTGCGGGTGGAAGCTTTGAGAGACAGATGCTTCTTCGTCAAAGGTAGCCAACCCATTTTCCAAATTCTACAAATTTCAAATCTTTTAAGCGAATATTCTAATTTCCCCTGCTTTTTCTTAAGCTTCACGTGGACATGCTGTTTTTTTTTTTTGTTAATTGTTTGTATATACCGGGATGTGAGTTGCAAATTCAGGCTATTTATATAAAGGGATTATCGAGTTCTTTTTTTTTTTTTTTTTGGGTTTAATTTTATTGTTTTG